>Ga0315338_1000256_pt1 | contig 167474 bp, 169 predicted proteins | sample ASW8metaG_FD_204518 | JGI IMG/M metagenome (GOLD analysis project Ga0315338, IMG submission 204518) | Ammonia-oxidizing marine archaeal communities from Monterey Bay, California, United States - ASW #8 | ecosystem: Environmental > Aquatic > Marine > Coastal | place: USA: California | collected...
ACAATCCGTTCGCGAAGATCCACTGAATAAGGTTTGCCCATCAAACACCTCCTACTGGAAGTGAATCACATAAAATCAAAAAGGGGAATCCCCTCTCTGATTCCTATAAAAGACAAAACGCTTTAGATCAAAGCTTGATATCAATAGGGGGCGCGATACTTTAACTGGTATCGCGCCCTTTTTTGTTCGCACCGGATGCCAGTTTACACCACCGTTCTGAAAGACAGCGCCATGACGCAAAGCCACGTTTCTGAAAACCGGCATGACCGATCCACAAAGGGTCCGTCGATGGTCACACGTGCTGTGGTGGTATTGCTTGCGGTCATCCTGTTTTCAGGTTTCTTTGGCCTTGGCTACTGGCAGGTTGAACGCCGGGCGTGGAAGCTTGACTTGATTGAGCGGGTTGATGCCCGTGTGCAGGGTGATCCGGTGACTGCCCCCGATCAGGCCGACTGGGGAAATGTCACGCGTGATCGCGATGAATATCGCAAGGTCATGTTGCTTGGAACCTATCGCAATGACCTTGAAAGTCATGTCTATGCCGCAACCGATTATGGGGCTGGATATTGGGTGATCACGCCGATGGCGCGTGTGGACGGGACAATCATTATGATCAACCGTGGCTTTGTCCCCACGGACCACCGTGATCGCGCCACGCGACCTGAAGGCATGATTGAAGGTCAAACCCGCGTCACGGGTCTTTTGCGTCTGGACGAGCCGGGCGGTACCTTTATCCGTGATAATGTGCCGCAGGAAGATCGGTGGTATTCGCGCGATGTGCGGGCAATGGCGATCAAGCGCGGCCTTGATCCGGACCGTGTGGCACCTTATTTCATCGACGCCGATGGCAAGAATAATCCGGGAAAACTGCCGGTAGGGGGCTTAACGAAAATCAGTTTCCCGAACAACCATCTGATGTATGCCCTGACATGGTTTGGCATGGTTGCCCTAACATTGGTTGGGGCATGGCTGGTGTTACGCCACCGTAAAGGCGATGGTGATGACGTGGATTTGGACGCCCAAAAAAACTGATTATTTGTTGATGCGCAATCTTATGCGTTCCTGATGGCGTCCTGACATACTGCTGTCAGGAGCTTGCTTATCACGCTGTTTACATTGCGTTTAAACGGACTGCACTATGCGGCCAGAAAACCACGTTTGAACCCGACAATATGAGCAGGAGCCTCAGGAATGATATCAGACCGCAAGCTGACATTTTATCATGCTGTCCCGTCACGCAGCAGCACGGTGCACTGGATGTTACACGAGCTTGGCATTGAGTTTGATGTCAAAATGCTCGACCTCCGTAAGGGCGAAGGACAGACGTCAGAATACCTTGCGATTAACCCGCTGGGCAAAGTGCCAACCATCGTGCATGGCGATACGGTCGTGACCGAGGCGGCGGCAATTTGCTGTTATCTGGCGGATGCATATCCAGAGGCCGGATTGGCCCCGGCGGTTGATGATCCGATCCGCGGGGAATATCTGCGTTGGTTGTTCTTTTCGCCCTCCACCATTGAGCCGGCCTTTATCGACCGGGTGCGTCAGTATGAAGCAGAAGATTGCAGTCAGAATTCCTATCGGAACTGGGAAACGCTGATGCCGATCCTGCTTGATGTTGTGGGCAAAGCCGATCCGTGGGTGCTTGGTCAAAAATTCACGACAGTTGATGTTGTGTTAGGCGCAACGATCCGGTTTGGGTGCATGTTTGGTATTCTGCCAAAGGATCCTGTCTTTGAGGCCTATATCGCCCGGATTGATGCCCGCCCGGCATACCAGCGCGCGCAGGAACTGGACGCGCCATATTTTGCGGCGGCGATGGCGGGATAATCATATCAACGTAATTGTATGATGAATAAAAGGGCCGGTTCCTGCGACATGGAACCGGCCCTTTGTGTTTTTAAGACCGTTTTGGTGCGTGATCAGGGATTAGTATGATCAATAACTTCGCCGCGTGCCGGATAGTTTTTGGCAATGACGAAATCAAGTGCGCCAAGAATTTCGGCAAAGGCCGGACGGGCGAATGGCATGGTCTGGACCGTGCCGAAATAAAGCGTTCCATCCGGGCGGACGAGGAAAAGGCCTGGCTCGGAAAACAATGCGGGTTCTTCAAAGCCCGAAGACGTCACACCGTTTGAGGTCGAGATGTAAAGACCCCACTCACGGACTTTCTCAAGCGCAAGTCCATAGCCCAGATCAACATTCTCAAGACCCCATTTTTCTTTGGCCGTAATTGCGCGGTCTTCGCTGTCAGATGACAGCACCACAACATTCACGCCGCGTTTGGCAAAATCTTCGAGCTTGTTATCAAGGTCCTTAAGATATTTGCCGCAGATCGGGCAATGTAGACCACGGTAGAAGACAACCATGGTGAAGTTTTCCGGGCTCTGATCCGCAAGGGACCAGGTGCCACCACCAACCAGTGGTACGGAAAGGGACGGGACTTTTTGGCGCGGAACAAGCGGTGTGATTACAGACATTTTCGGTCCTCATAACGGATATATTTGATTGATGGGGTGCATTCTGGAATGATCGTTTAAAAACGGCAGCCAGAATTTCTTGCCATCACTCAACCGTGATCAGTCTGATGTGAAATCACTGGGGTTTGTTATTCTGGAGTTCGCAACTTGGGCACAGCAGATCAGTCGAGTGCGGCCAGAATGGTATCGGTGTAATCTTCGATTGTTTCACGGTCGGCACCCCGGCGAGCCATCAAATGCACGCCTTGTATCGAGCCTGCAAAAAAGCGTGCCAGTGCGCGGACGTTTTTATCGGCCGAAATGGTGCCGGCATTTATGCCGCGCTTCAGTGCATTGGCGAACATGTCTTCGACCCGGCGAAAAGCCTGTTGGGCGATTGCCGCCGTTTCGGCATCATGCGGGGCCAGCTCCATGCCAGAATTAACCATCAGACAGCCTTTAAGATGGCCATCTTCACAACTGTGTCTGGTGGTGTTTTTGAAGGTTGTGACAATTGCCGCCCGACCATCCTCGGTTTCACGCAGCTTGGCAAACCGCTTGGAACTGATTTTAAGGCTGTAATGATCAAGCACACGCAGGAAAAGCGCCTTCTTGTCGCCAAAGCTTGAGTACATGCTCGCACGGTTGAGCCCAGTCTCGTCGACAAGGTCCTGAACCGAGGTTGATTCAAATCCCTTGCTCCAGAAAATGTTCATGGCGTTATCAAGAACGCTTTCTTCGTCAAACGCGCGTGGGCGAGGCATGGCAGTTCCTTGGTTGCGAGCTGTCTCTGGAACAAGTGTTCTGTAATACAGAGAAAGATGTAACTTGTAGTGTTGAAAATCAACTCTGCGCTGATGGTATCAACTTTGTTGGCGTAGGTTAAGCTCAGAGCCAGCAAAAGGAAACATGCAGCTCATCAAGTTAGCCATATGTGATAATTGAACAATTCCATATCACAGGGAGATGGCGTGCCGTCATCAATTTGTCGTGCGATCAAGGGTGACAAAGCTGTAGTCCGGGCCATCCGGATTATTGACTTTCTGGCGGGTCGATTCTTGCCATTGATCGGCAGGCAGCGGATCAAGGAAGGTATCACCGTCAATATCGGCATGGACCTCGGTCAGCTCAAAGCGCGTCGTATAGGGCAGGGCAAGATGATAAATCTGCGCACCCCCGGCAATGATAACTTCGTTTACACCATCGGCTTTGGCGATTTCGTCGCCCAGCTTGATGGCACTTTCGACATCGTGACAAACGCGCACGTTTTCATGATCAAATGACCAGTCAGTGTCACGCGTGACAACGATGGTGACACGTTTAGGAAGGGGACGCCCAATGGCTTCAAATGTCACACGTCCCATGATCATCGGCTTGCCAAGGGTCAGCGCCTTAAACCGTTTCAGGTCTTCTGGCAATTCCCACGGCATCCAGCCATCTTTGCCAATCGCACCATTGGCGGCCGCGGCCACCACGGCAACGCGTTCGATCTTTTGATCCGTCATCACACCGCAACCTTGCCGGCAATATGCGGGTGCGGGTCATAGCCGACCAGTTCAAAATCATCAAACTTGAAATCAAAGATCGACTTCACATCGGGATTGATCTTCATGGTCGGAAGCGGGCGCGTTTCGCGCGACAGCTGCAATTCGACCTGTTCAAGATGGTTGGTATAAAGGTGCGCATCGCCCAGCGTATGGACGAAATCGCCAACTCCAAGATCGCATACTTGCGCAATCATCATGGTCAAAAGCGCATAGGACGCGATGTTGAACGGCACGCCGAGGAAGATATCCGCACTGCGCTGATAGAGCTGGCATGAGAGCTTGCCGTCCGCGACATAGAACTGGAACAGGCAATGGCACGGCGGCAGCGCCATGTTTGGCACATCGGCAACATTCCAGGCCGACACAATCAGGCGTCGGGAATCCGGATTGTTTTTGATCTGGTCAATCAGGCCGGTGATCTGGTCAATGGTTTGGCCGTTTGCGCGCTGCCATGACCGCCACTGTCCCCCATAAACCGGGCCAAGGTCGCCGTTTTCATCGGCCCATTCGTTCCAGATGCGCACCCCATTGTCTTGCAGGTATTTGACATTGGTATCGCCGTCAAGGAACCACAGTAATTCGTGAACAATGGATTTGAGATGCAGCTTCTTGGTGGTGACCATCGGGAAACCTTTGGAAAGGTCAAACCGCATCTGGTGACCGAAAACCGATATCGTGCCAGTTCCGGTACGGTCTTCCTTGTGCGTGCCAGTGTCGCGCACCATCCGCATCAGATCGAGATATTGCTGCATGCTGTGTCCTGTTCTTCGGAATCGTGTTTGGGGCAGCATAGTCAGGTACAGGCAGCTCGGCAAGCCGTGCAGACACAGGTGGATCGGGCGGCCGATTTTGCGTTGTTTACTTAAAAAAATTGCCAATTCCCCTTGTGTGGCAAGGGGTGAATGACCTATATAGGGGCTGTCGGGGCAACCTGACTATGGCGTTACACGACTTGGCAGAATAGACATTACGGACCCGGGGGCGGTACCCGGCGGCTCCACCAACTTTCAAACTTTGACTTCGTCCGACTCAGGCGAAGATGTTGGGGCCGAAATAGGATCGACGTGTGTAGTAAAAGCCTCTGTTGGCGCTCGGCATGGTACCACCGTTATCGGGCTAATGTTTGTAAATGCAAACGACAACAATGCTCCGGTAGCTGTTGCTGCGTAAGCGGCACTAGCACCAAAGCGAAATTCCGGTTGCCGGGAGCGGTAATTTGGTGGGGGACGGGGCACCTAGCAACAGAACGCCCCACTCTTGTATTTCTTTCCCGCTTCGTTATGAATAGAGTTTAGGGATCAAACCCTGATCGAACACGTTGTGATATGTATACAGCGTGATCTAATGCTATATTATAATGACGGGATGGACCGCACTTCGGCGGTGCGCCCGCCAGATACAGGATTACTGATGCAGAAACCGGAAGAATTTCGTTACGATCTTATGGTCGATCAGGCGCTGCGCGGCGTGGTGAAAGAAATCCTTGCGCGCGTGGCCGAAGAAGGCCTTTTCGGCGAGCATCACTATTACATCACCTTCCAGACCAATCATCCCGGCGTTGCCCTTCCTGAAGGTCAGCGCAAGGCACACCCTGATAACATCACGGTTGTCTTGCAGCATCGTTTCTGGGATCTGAAGTCTGAAGACGATCATTTTTCGGTCGGCATGAGCTTTGATGGCATGCCAACGACTTTGGTTGTTCCGTTTGATGCGATGCTGGCCTTTGTCGACCCGTCCGCCAACTTCATGCTGACCTTTAGCGTCGAAGAAGAAATGGACGATGCGGATTTTGATTACGACGAAGACGATGATCTTGATGCCGACCTGATCGAAGACGATGGTGGCGCACCAACATTGGTCGCCGAACCGTCCAAATCGCGCAAAAAACCGAAACCCGACGCAAGTGAAACGGGCGAAGTCATCGCATTGGATGCGTTTCGTAAAAAATAAGAATTCCCAAAAGGGGCAGGTTCATTTCTGCTCCTTTTTTCTTTGGCGCCGTTCGGGACATATTTTCCGGTTTGATTTCCCGTAACCTGGATCCTGTGTTGTTAGGCGAATGTATCGTGGAATTTTTTCACGATTGGCGCTATGAAATGCCCAAATAAAAATAGACCCACCGTGTTTTTGAGAGAGACGAGAACCTTCCCATGAATGATTTTGTCTATAAACCCATGTTCGATCTGGGTAAGGACACCACCCCGTACCGTAAAATCGGGGATGAAGGTGTTTCGACCGTTGATGTTAATGGCGAGACCTATTTGAAAGTCGAACCCGAAGCGATTGAAAAGCTCACACTTCAGGCGTTTTTTGATTGCTCGCACCTTTTGCGTCCGGGCCACCTCGCACAGCTGCGCAAAATCCTTGATGACGACGAAGCCACCCCGAATGACAAATTCGTGGCGATGGATCTTTTGAAAAATGCGTCTATCGCATCCGGTGGTGTTTTGCCGATGTGTCAGGACACCGGAACTGCGATTGTCATGGGCAAGCGCGGTGGCAAGGTCATCACGGACGGTTCCGATGAAGAAGCCCTGTCAAAAGGCATCTGGCAGGCCTATCAGAAACACAATCTGCGTTTCTCGCAGGTGTCCCCGCTGAATATGTTCGAAGAAAAGAACACCGGGTCGAACCTTCCGGCACAGATCGACCTTTATGCGACCACAGGCGATGAATATAAATTCATGTTCATGGCCAAGGGCGGCGGTTCAGCCAACAAGACCTTCCTGTTTCAGCAGACAAAGGCACTTTTGAACCCGGAAGGCCTGCGGAAGTTCTTGGACGAAAAAATCCGCACCTTGGGCACGTCAGCCTGTCCGCCGTATCACCTGTCGATTGTGATTGGCGGAACCTCGGCAGAGGCCTGCCTTAAGACCGTGAAAATGGGTTCGGCACGCTATTACGACAGCCTTCCGACCGAGGGCGGCGACCATGGTCAGGCCTATCGCGATCTCGAATGGGAACAGAAGGTTCTTGAGATGACCCGCGAAATGGGCATTGGCGCACAGTTCGGCGGCAAGTATTTCTGCCACGATGTGCGCGTGATCCGCCTGCCGCGCCATGGTGCAAGCTGCCCGGTCGGGCTTGGGGTTTCGTGCTCTGCCGACCGTCAGATTTTGGGTAAAATCAGCAAGGACGGTATCTTTATCGAGGATCTCGAACATGATCCGGCGAAATATCTTCCGCATGTGACGGACGAACATCTTGAAGACGAAGTGGTCAAGGTTGACCTGAACCGTCCGATGGATGAAATCCGTAAACAGCTTTCGGGCTATTCGGTTAAAACCCGTCTGTCGCTCAGCGGTACCGTGATTGTTGCACGCGACATTGCCCATGCCAAAATCAAGGAACGCCTTGATGCCGGTGAGGAAATGCCAGAATACCTGAAAAACCATCCGGTTTATTATGCAGGTCCGGCCAAAACGCCCGAAGGCATGCCGTCCGGATCGTTTGGTCCGACCACGGCGGGGCGCATGGATGCCTATGTCGAACAGTTCCAGGCTGCGGGTGGTTCGTTCGTTATGCTGGCAAAGGGGAACCGTTCCAAGCAGGTCAAAGATGCCTGCAACAAATATGGCGGGTTCTACCTTGGCTCCATCGGTGGTCCGGCGGCCCGGTTGGCACAAGACTGCATTAAAAAGGTAGAGGTTCACGAGTATCCTGAACTGGGTATGGAAGCCGTGTGGAAAATCGAAGTCGAAGACTTCCCTGCCTTCATCGTGATCGATGATAAAGGCAATGACTTCTTTGCCGAATTTGGCATCTGATTTTTTCAGGCCTCTTGCCAAATTCAAAAGGCGGTGCAGGGGAAACCTTGCGCCGCTTTTTTGTCTGCATAGCTGACCCGTGGTCAAAGGGTCTTGCGGATATTGGGGGTGCGTGGTCTGATTTGGTCAAAATCAAACCCCTATCGGGAACAGTGATATGTCTGAAACTTCTGCGCTTTCTGCTTCCGGCGCGACAGAAAGCCGTATGGTCGGTGTGACGTCTGCGTTGGCGACGGTGTTTATCTGGGCCGGTTGGCTGATTGCGACACGTTATGCAATGACGTCAAGCTTTACTGCCGTTGATATTGGGCTTTTACGTTTTGTCGTGCCTTTTGTCCTGCTCTGCCCAATCTGGATCAGAAAGGGCATCTGGCCAAAGGGATTGTCTTTGATCAATGGGCTGTTGATGTTGATCGGGTCTGGGGCATTTTACACCCTGATGGTTGCCAGTGCATTACAGTTCGTTCCGGCAAGTCATGTCGGGATTTTGTTGCCCGGTGTGATGGCGATCTGGGCGGTTTTAATCGCGATTGTCCTGTTTGGCGAACGGCCCGGCCGTGTCCGACTTGCCGGATATGGTGCGGTGATTATCGGGGTTATGTTGCTTGTGGCCCTTAAGCCGGGCGGCGATGCCAGTACCGATATGCTGTATGGCTATGGCCTTGTGTCTGCCGGGGCATTGATGTGGGCATCTTATACCCATGCCATGCGCCAAAGTGGTCTTGGCGCACTTGAAGCGGCAAGTTTTGTCGGCTTTTGGTCCTTTGTCATTATTGCAGTCATCGCCCTTTTCACCGGCACACATATTCCCGATGCGCCGATGGGCGATGTTTTGATGTTGCTGGTGACACAGGGGCTTCTGGCCGGCTGTGTTGCCGTTATTACCTATGGCCTTGCTGTACGTCACATCGGATCGACCGGTGCATCGGCATTTGGAGCCATGACCCCGGCACTCACCGCCCTTGGCGGCGTGTTTCTTCTGGGTGAAGAGAGCAACCTTGCCTTGGTGGCGGCCGTCGCATTGGTGATATTTGGCGTGATGGTGGCATCTGGCGTTTTTCGCCGGGTGTTGCGGTAATCCGTATTGTCCGGACAGCCAAACTGTTGTGCGACGGTAATGCTTGGCTGCAATTGAAGATTGAATAAATTTTGCTGCATGCGCGAATTGTCCTTTTCGCGTATGCAGTATTACGCTAATGTAACGGTGGATGACGGCAACGGCGCCGTATCTTTCCCATCTTGATCGGCAGGCAACGAGGCTTGCGCAACCTTCTGGTTCTTTCGTTTGAAAGGCCAGCTTGTTTTGCCTCGGAGTTTTGTCATGTTTGCCGGTTTCATCCGTTCCATATCCCCAGAAAATGAACAAGGTCTTTCGCCGCACAAAGGTGCGGGACTTGCTGATGTTTTGCGACTTTTACGCAAAGTTGGGGCTGTCGCAGACGAGGCATCCGACCATGATGGTGCGATCTTGGCAATCCTTACAGCGGTATGTGATTACTGCGCATGGCCGATTGGGCATGCCTATGTACGTGATGGCGATCATTTGTCATCTGCTGGTATCTGGTCGATTGATGGAAACATTTCGACGGCTGACCTTGCTGAATTTCGTACGCAGTCGGAAGAAACGGTATTTGCACTGGGCCAAGGACTTATTGGCACGGTTGCGGTGCGCGGTGAACCTGTTTGCATTGAAGATGTCACGCAAAAGGATGGATTTCTGCGCGCCGCAAGCGCGGCCGGAAACGGGCTGCGCGGCTGTTTTGCCTTGCCGGTGAAGCTGGGTGGTCAGACCGTTGCCGTAATCGAGTTTTTCAGCCCCGAGATTGCCAAACTCGATGCCGAACTTCTTGAACTTTTGGGGTTCGTCGGTGGACAGGTTGCCCGGGTGATAGAGCGCGATGATGTGCTTAAATCGCGCGAAAAACTGGCATCGGACTTTGAAAGTCAGGTGCAGGGCACAGTTGGGATGTTGGGAGCTGCCGTCAGTCAGATGCGCAGTGCGCTTGATGTTCTTGGCAATAGTAACAAAAGAACCGAATTCTGCGGAACGGCAATAGATCAATCCGCAAGCAGTGCGTTGTCCAATATCGAAAATGTCGCCGATCACATGGAAACCTTGCAGGGTGAATTGGCCAACGTTGGTCGCGACGCCGGGGAAACGGTGAAAACCACCCATGTCATTGGTCAGCAAGCACGCGATATGCGTGATGGTTTTGCCGCCCTGCAGGATCGCGCAGCTGATGCAGAAAAAATGCTGTCGAGCATTGCGGCCATTGCAGCCCAGATCAAAATGCTTGGACTAAATGCCTCCATCGAGGCGGCCCGTGTAGGCGAAGCAGGCAAGGGATTTGCCATTGTCGCCAAAGAGGTCAAGGCGCTGGCTGGGCAATCGGCCACTGCAACAGAGGAAATTGCCCATTGGATGAACGGGATGACAGATGCCATTTCCAAAGCCGGGGGCGATATTGAACATATCGCCATTGCCATGGACGGGTTACAGCACCGCGCCGAAGCAACCGCTGTTCAGACCGATAGACAGGCAGAAATCTGCATGTCGGTTGCACGTGATGCCGATGCTGCCGTGGCAGAAGCACGCAAGGTCGGCGACAGTGTGGTGGAAATCAACCAAGCCATCCATCACGCGACCACGGTTTCGACCGAGCTTGGTGAGGCTGCGATCAATCTCGAAGGGCAGGGAGCCGAACTTAGTGCGCGGGTCGAAGGGTTTGTTGGCAAGATCCTTGTGATGTGACGCTATGTAGGCTGTTTGTTCTTGGGCTCAGACCGCAGGTTTTGTTTAGGGCAGCGGTACATCCGGGCCGGGGGTGAATTTGGCGGTGCGCCGCGCAATCAACCGCGCAAGCGGTGGGCCAAGTGCAAGCACCATAAAGAAACGGGTGGCTTGCAAGACCAGAATAAATGACAGATCGACATTGGTGCTGGCGGCGATAATCGCCACCGAATCAAGTCCGCCGGGACTGGTTGCCAGATACGCCGTAAGCGGATCGACATCCATAAACAGCACCAGCAAGACTGAAATACTTGCACAAAACGCAATCAGGACAGTGATCGACAGCAATATTTTGGGCAGGGCATATGCCGCATGTCGGATCACTGCAGGCGTGAATTTCAATCCGACAGCCCAGCCAATGGCGGCATAGGCCAACCCAAGAAACCATTCGGGTAGAACGATATCGACCCATCCGTTGATGTGAAGGATGGTCGTTATAATGATCGGAAGCAAAAGCGGACCCGATGGCAGCCGTGAATAGATGCCAGCCACACACAGGCCAACAACCAGTGCAAGGGTAATGGCAAACTGGCCGTAATCAATGGCCGGGAACCAGTCATAGGCGCCTGCTGCGGCAGCGAGTTCCGGATCGACCCAAAGGTTGGCAATCGATGACGCAACTGCAACCACAATCACCACCCGAACATATTGCATGAAGGCAACAAGCCGGGCATCGGCACCAAACGCCTCGGCCATGATCACCATTGCGGAAGCCGCACCGGGGGAGGATCCCCAAATGCCGGCGGTTCCCGGAAGAACCTGACGCACACAGAGTATCCAGCCAAGCAGACTGCTTGCGAGCATGGTTAGTGCGGTGACCCCAAGGATCAGCGGCCAATCATGGGTAAAGGATGTCAGGATGCCGATGGACATTGATCCACCAATCATGACGCCCAGGACCGATTGGGCACCAAGATAAATTGGTTTTGGCGTGGTAATGGTCGCACCATTGGTTCCCATAATGATGCCAATGATCATCGGGCCAAGCAGCAAGGCCGCAGGCACATGGAATTCATGTAGAAGAACCGAGAAACCCAGTGAGACCGTTACCATCAACTGCCATTGCAGGCTTTTGGGCAGGCGACCGATGCGTTCGTTCGGGGCAGGTTGGGGCGTTTGAGCAAGATCGGACAGATCAGAATCAGATGACACGGGCAGTCGCCTCATATGGTGGCAAAAGGCAGGTCGTCCGCGTGGTGGCGCGGATGGCATAGGTTATGGCGTTCGTGGGGGGCGTCATAAGCTGCTCCTGCGCAGTATAACCCGAAAAAAGTCGAATAATCGAGGGGTTAGCAATCATATCGCAGTTGGAGGCTTGGCCGCCATGAGTGAGGCAGGATAGATCAAAGAAGTTTTGCCTGCCGTTGATTGGCGATACCACGGTGGTCCTGTTATGTGCCACTATTGGGCGTTGACAGAAATTGTCTGTTCCAGCCAAAACGAAATTACCAGTCTTACAGGATGTCTCCCATGAGCCATGAAAACATTCAGGTCATTTTTGATGGTGATGAAAATGCCCCGCTGACCATTGTTTTGGCCCATGGGGCGGGTGCCCCGATGGACAGTCCGTTTATGGATCAGATGGCGGGTGAGTTGTCCGGGATTGGCTGCCGCATTGCGCGGTTTGAGTTTCCCTATATGGCCAAACGCCGTCTGGATGGCAAAAAGCGGGGAACGGACCGTGCACCGGTTTTATTAGAGTTCTTTGGCGATGTTGTTGATCAGTTGGGTGATCCGGGCCAGTTGGTGATTGGCGGGAAATCCATGGGTGGACGCATGGCGAGTATGGTGGCAGATGATCTTGGTGTGGCCGGGTTGGTGTGCCTTGGTTATCCGTTTCATCCACCTGGAAAGCCCGAAAATCTGCGGACCGAACATCTGAGCAGTTTGAAAGTATCGACCCTGATTTGTCACGGCACGCGGGATCCGTTTGGCACGCCCGATGAAATTGCCGCATATGATTTGGCCGACACCATTGCCCTGCATTGGGTCGTGGATGGTGACCATGATTTCAAGCCACGCAAAAGCTCTGGTCGAACGCAATCACAAAACATCAAAGATGCTGCCACCGCCATCTACGATTTTACCCGAGGCCTTGTGACATAACAGCCCGCCGGGTTGGCGGGCTGTTATACCGGGTACCGTACCCCCAGTTGGTCACATATTGGGTGATTTTCTTCGTTGTCGTGCCGTGCAATCAGGCCAGTGCAACGTCGGTGGCATCAAGAAAATGCTGGGCATATTCCGGGGCAACCACGCCGTTCTGGCTTGCGATATCAATCCTCACACCATTGGGATCAAGCAGTGCGAAATGTTTCTGCCCCCATGGCTCGTCGCGGACTTCAAGGGCGAATTCAAATCCTGCGTCGCGCACTTCATCCGCAGCAACACCAGCATCTTCGACTTCAAGGCAGATCACACTGCCTTCGCCAAGGGTTGCTGCATGAAACAGGGCGGGTTGGGTGTCATGGCCGGGTTTCATCAGGCCCAGTTGAACCGATGGGAAGTCTGCCCAGACCAACTGGCAGTACCATTCGCCATCAAACACGGGCGTAAAGCCGAGTTTCTTATAGAAGGCGCGGCTTTGGGTGAATTTCTCGGTGATGATGATCGGATATGAATTGGTGACTTTCATCGTCATGCTCCTGACGTTGGGGTGAAATCCTGTCCCGATTTCGCAATGTTGCACATACCTCCTGACAGGAGCCTGTCAGGAGCGTTATGATAATTTTTGGGGCAGGATGACAAAGGAGCGATCATGAGAAGGGCCGACCGACTGTTTCGCCTTGTCCAAATCCTGCGCCGCCGCAAATTGTGCCGCGCACGTGATTTGGCCGAGGAACTGGAAGTTTCCGAACGCACGATTTACCGCGATATTCGCGACCTGGCCGCATCAGGTGTCCCGGTGGAGGGCGAAGCCGGTGTTGGATACATTTTGCGCGATGGCTATGACCTGCCGCCGTTGATGTTTGATGCCGATGAGATCGAAGCCTTGGTGGTCGCAGCGCGCATGGTGCAAAGCTGGACCGATCCACAGATGGCGCGTGCAGCAGGCGATGCCCTGACCAAGATCGAGGCAGTCTTACCGGAGAAACTGCGTGGGCTGATTGGCGGGGTGCCAATTGCGGTGGCCGAAATTGCACAGGAACCGATTGCGATTTCCATGCCCAACCTTCGGCGTGCCATCCGCGACCGCAGTTTTATTGAAATTGACTACACCGATGCCAAGGGCGACGAAACCAAACGCCGTGTCAGGCCACTTGGTATGTTGTTTTTCGGTAGTACGTGGCTGTTGGCATGCTGGTGTGAATTGCGCGAAGCATTCCGTGTGTTTCGCGCTGATCGTATTCGAAACATGGATATCTCGACCGAACGCTTTCGTCCGGTCGCAGGCCAGACATTGCGCGACTATCTGATTTCCGAAGGCATCGAAGGCGAAATCCTCAATGGCATCGGTCGATAACGAATTTATTCTGACCGTCGCAGAACTTTTGGCACCGCTGGGCCATATCCGAGCCAACCGAATGTTTGGCTGCTTTGGCCTTTATTGTGATGGGGTGTTCTTTGCGATCATCGCCGATGATGTTTTGTATCAGAAAGGTGATGAGCAAACACGTGCAACATATGACGACATCGGGATGGCACAGTTTACTGTGCCCTCTGGGCGGGCAATGACGTTGTCTTATTTTGAAGTGCCTGGCGAATGGATTGAAAACCCCGAGCCGTTGATTAAAATTGCCCATATGGCATTGGGCGCGGCCAACCGGGCCCAAGCGATTAAGGACACCAAAAAGAAAAAACGCAAACCGGGCAAAGCCAGCCAAAAGTAAGACAAAAGAAACCGCGCTTAGTTTGACCGTTGGCACATTGGTTGGAAATTGTCTGTGTTATTGCCCTGCATATATGTCGGGTTTCTGATTTAGTCTGATGGTTGTGTGATCAAGGGATGCAATTAACCAGCTTTTGCGTGTAAGCTTTTCACGACAAAAACAAAAATTGGGTATCCCGAAACGTGGCAACAGGTTCTGTTTGGCACAAAGTTGCCGAAATAATCAGAATTCATACGGACAAACCTGAGCTCATGCGGGCTCAGGTCAAGGCGTTGTCACGGCAGATCCCGGTTCTTTATGGCTTGCTGTTGGCCAACGCACTTGCCCTTGCCTATACCCATTACGGAACAGCCCCCGATTGGTTGACAATCTATGCGGTTCTTGTCCTTGGTGCGTGTTGTATTGCGCGTGGCTATGCGTGGCAGCGGGCAGGCCTTGACGTCAGTGATATCAATGTCTGTATCGGACATTTGCGCCGTATCCGGGTGATTTCGGTGGTGATTTCGGTGCTGTTTACCGCCTGGGCAATTACCATGTTTGGCTATGGTGATCCCTATCAACAGGGGCACGTTGCCTATTTCATCTCGATCACGGTGGTTGGCTGTATCTTCTGTCTGGTGAATTTTCCGCCTGCTGCCTTGCTGGTTGTGGTGATCGTGCTTGGAACTTTTGTGCTTTATTTCGGCTTTAGCGGGAATGAGGTTTATGTCGCGATTGCTGTAAACATGGCCTTGGTCTCGGCCATGATTATTCAGATCATCACCAGCTATTATGCCGCGTTTTCGGGGTTGGTTACGTCGCGCATTGATCTGGAACGTCAGCATAAAACAACGCTTGAACTCTCCGAGCAGAACGAAGCACTGGCCTTCCTTGATCCGTTGACTGGCCTGTCAAACCGCCGCGCATTCTTTGCCTATCTTGAAGATGCGGTTGCAACCGCTGCTGCCAAGACGGATACGTCGGCAGGGCTGCATGATCGATTTGCCGTTGCGATGATTGACCTTGATGGTTTCAAGCCCGTCAATGATGTGCACGGTCATCCCATCGGTGACGAGTTGTTAATGCACGCGGGCGAACGCCTGCGCCATATCCTGAGCGGGGATGCATTGCTGGCAAGGCTGGGTGGGGATGAATTTGGGATTGTCCTTGGCGAATATAGCGACGCGACCGAGCTGATTGCCCTTGGTAAACAGATTTGTCAGGAGCTTAATCGCCCCTATACGCTCAGCAATGCCAGCGTGCAGCTTTCAGCATCTTTGGGGTTTGCGACATACCCAGCGGTGGCACGCACATCAAATGGGTTGTTTGAACGTGCTGATTTTGCGCTGTATCACGCAAAAAAGAACATGCCGGGCGAAGCGGTATTGTTTGCCGCCCACCACGAAACCCTGATCCGCCATGATTCACAGATCGAGCAAGCACTGCGTAAGGCCGATTTGTCGCAGGAGCTTTCGCTTCATTATCAACCAGTTTTTGATGTGGAAACCGGTGCGGTTAATTCCATCGAGGCACTTGCACGCTGGGACAGTGCGCTCATGGGGCGGGTGTCGCCGGGGACATTTTTCCCGGTGGCGGAAAAAACCGGGCAGGTCGGCATGCTGACCAAAATCCTGTTTGAAAAGTTGCTGCGTGAAATGCGCGAATGGCCCGAACATATAGCGGTGTCGTTCAACCTGTCGGCCCGTGATATTGTTTTATCCGACACGACGGAATGGCTGATTGAACAGATCAAAGCCAACGGTATTGCCCCGGAACGGTTGACGTTCGAGGTGACCGAAACCGCGTTTCTGCGTGATTTTGCGGCCGCCCGAACGAGCATTCGTTACTTGCGCAGTCATGGTGCGCGGGTGGCGATGGATGATTTTGGGATCGGCTATTCCAGTCTGCGATATGTGCATGAGCTGGAATTTGACTGCCTGAAGGTCGATCGCAGCTTTATCGCGCCACTGGCAAGTACCGAACGCAGCAGGCGGATTGTCAAAACGATCATTGATATGTGCACCAACCTTGAAATTGATTGCGTGATCGAAGGTATTGAAACCCAAAGCCAGCGTGACATCGTGATCGAGCTCGGGGGGCGTTTGGTGCAGGGCTATTTCTTTGCCAAACCAGCCAAGCAACCTGTTTTAAAACGTTTGCCCGCAATGCTCAAAAAACAGTAACGCTGGGTCCTTTGCCCGCACGTCAATTGAGTGCGTTATTGCTGGTGCCCGGGTGCTTGACCCACCTTTGCCGGATGAAAACGGTACTGCACGATCAGTATTGATGCCTCGGTTAACATTCCCGCAACCAGATGACGATAAGCTGTGTCTTGCGAGATCGCAGTCATAAAGCCTTTTTATGCCAAGCGATCACTGATTTTGGCGCAAACAGGGCATTTTTGATGTCATCGCAGACACATATTTCACAAGAATTTAGTTCGGTCATGACCGGCAAGATTGATCTTGCCCCGGAAATTCGTCTGCGCCTGCGTCAGTTGATCGACAGTTTACCCGATGAACCTGCCCGACTTCGGGTGTTAGGGCATGTTTTGCTTGATCTTGGTCTTTGTGAATTGGGGCTAAATGCATTTGGCCGTGCCTTGATTTTGGATGACCTTGATGCGGCAACCCACATGGGGCTGACACGGACCTACATGCAAATCGGGCGGCGTGAAACTGCGCTTGAACATCTTGAAATCGCCATCAGCCTGCGTCCGGATTCTCGGGAATTACGCGTTCTGGCAGCCGACCTTTTGGGATGCCGCAATAAAATGCGTGCGCTTGACCAATTAGGGGCCGTTCTTGGCAATGAGCCAGATCACGCCGGTGCGCGTAAAGGATTGGCCAATCTGGTGCGCACGGTCATCGCGGGACGCCTTCAATCGGTTAAGGAACAAGGTGTGGCGGCTGTGGCAGAAGTCAGTGTTGAAACCGAGGCTTCGACACCGACGACATCTACCACGGCACCGTATTACTGGTACAATGCCGCTGAACCGTTTGGCGATGTTGTGCAGTCGTCTTTGGGGCGTGCGCGATACGTTTCGTAACCCTTGCGCGATAAGGTTTATCGCGGATTTTTCCAAACTTCATGTTTTCGGGTTTTATTGGGTCTCGTCGCGGGCAGTAAAGCCATTTGCGCCATTTGCTGATTGCAGTGAGACGACCGTAAAATCATCGGAAAGCTGCACAGGGGCCCGGTCCATGAACTGGTCGGCAATTTGGGCGGCTAAGTCAACATCGCTGCTGCTTTCCATGACGGTTTCATGCACCATTGAAAGCAGTTTTTCCTCACTTAGGAACTGACCATCATCCAAGGTTGTTTCGATCAGGGCGTCGCTGTAAAGCAGCAGGAAGCTGTTTTGGTCAAACGGCACTTCGCGGGTTTCGTAGCGCGCGTCACGAATAACGCCCAAAGGCACACCAGACCCATCAAGATAGCGTGCCGTGCCGGTTGTACTGTCTCCCAGTACCGGGGATGTGCAGGCTGCACTGGCGTAGGAAAATGTTTTCTGACTTCGATCAATAATCCCGTAGAGCATCGTGGCATATTGCCCGATTGGCAAAAGCCCCTTGAGATGCCGGTTAAGATTGCTGAGATACGCACCGGGATCAGGATCGCGTATTTGATCTGACCATATCAGGGAGTGCAGTCGAAATGTATTTAACGCTGCCCCCAATCCATGCCCCGCAAAATCAACGATATAGACCCCCAACCGCTGCTCATCAATTGGCACAAGACCCCACATGTCCCCGCCAAGCTCTGATGACATCTGGAAGGTCGCACTGATCCGCATACCGTAATCAAATCCGGTCCCGCGATATTGTTCGGGGGCAGGGTTAAGGTTTTCCTGCATGTCACGGGCAAGGTCGAGTTCCGATTGTGTCCGTTCACGATAAGCGCGAAGCTGTTTAACCAGAAGCCGGTTTTCCAGATGGATTTTGGTCCGTGCGATCAGCTCAGCCTTATTGAGCGGCTTAAGGATAAGATCCGTTGCACCGTCATCGAAAATCCTTGTGCGACCTTCATTTTCTTCGAGTGCAGTCTGGGCAATGATTGGCGTTTCGGCAAATTGCGGATCGGCGCGCAGGGCTTTGCAAACCTCATAACCATCAAGTTTCGGCATGATGATGTCGAGAATTATAAGGTCCGGGTTATGGGCTTTGGCCTGGGACAGGGCATCTTCACCGTCCTTGGCAAACACAAGGTTCGTAAAGCCGTCCGATCGCAGGTAAGACGCGATGATTTCACGTGATAGCATTGTGTCGTCGGCAATCAGGATGGTGGCGTTTTGCGGGGTGCGCAGCGCGGCATCGATACTACTCTGTGCGTCAAATTCGCGGATAAATGCTGGATCGGCCGAAAGGACGTCCGATTCGATCTGATCAAAGGTCAGTTTGATGGTTCGGCCACCGCGTGCAAATGTCACCGAATGGCACAGGCTTTTAATCAGAGGAAGGCCACGGCCAAAAGTGGATTCCTGACCCGGCATTGTGGTCTCGTCCGTTTCCTTGCGCGGGGTAAAGCCAGCACCCTGATCGTTGATCGATATTACGATGTGGCCGTTCTTGCGTTTTTTCGCCGTCAATACGATGGCGCGGTCACCATATGTTGTCGATGCAAGTCGCTTTTTGGTTTCATCGCCAAGCTCGTTAAAGCGATCCATCGACAGGCGACCACTGGTTGTAAGCGCAAGGTTCCCGTGAATCAGGGAATTGGCAAATGCTTCCTGAACAGCCATTTCAACAGCCGGTGCAGTTGCCTCTTTTATCAGGCCGCGGTGGCGCAACGCGGTAACGAATTTTCGCGCAACTGGCAGGTGATAGGCACTGCGCGTTGAAAGACAAACAAGCAGATGATGTTTGGATTTAGGGTCGCTTCCAATGATCGGGCACAGATCGCCAAGATCCATTCCGTCAAAGCATTCAATAAAGTTGTCGGAATTTAACCGGATCAGGCTTCCAAGCCATTCGCGACCGGGATCACTTGGCAGCAGGCAGCAGGAAAAACGTGCAGAGTTTGAAAGGTCTTCTGGGCTGTTGCCGATAACATGTTCAAAGGGTATCGGACCGGACCTGTCCCAAATATTTGCCCCCGTCAGCAGGCTTTCAACATCATCAGATGAAAGCGACTGCGGAACGGCGACAGTAAGGGGGGAGTGGTCGTCGATATCCGACTCCATGAATTAGTCTTCCAGTTTGAAAAGCGTGTCAAAGCGCGCCACTTCAAGCATCCGTTTGACCTGTCCCTGTGCTCCGCGAAGAACGACGGTCGCACGCGCCTTTTCGCCTTCGTCACGCGCCAGCAATAGCATGCCAAGACCGGCAGAATCGATGAACTCAATACCGGCGACATCAAGCACGTGCGTCTCGGACTGATGGGCACGCATTTCTTCGATCAGTTTGCGAAAATTGGAATGATCCCCAAATGTGAATCTGCCCGTCAGTTCGACGGTCGTTGTCTTGTCGGTTTGTTCGGTGTTGTAGTTCAACCCGTGATACTCCTGAACGCCGATAATCTCGTTAAAACTATGCTTTTCTTAATCTTAGTCTGATTTTGTATGGTTTGAACCGACACTGCAACAATGTTTGCAGTTGTGGCAGTGATGTCACAATCGGTATGCTTGACCATAGTGGCTATATCGGGACGCGAACCAAAAAATGCCAGAGCAGGCACGCATAGTAATTGTGGAAGATACCCTGTCGCTTGCGCGGGTGTATCAGGACTACCTGCGTGCAGATGGTCATCTGGTCGAGCATGTGCTCAATGGTGCCGACGCCATTGAACGTCTGCGTCAGGATCCGCCAGACGTTCTGGTTCTTGATCTTGTGCTGCCCGATATGGATGGTCGCGAAGTTTTGCGAAGTGCCTCACATATTTGCCCCGAATGTAAAATCGTCGTGATTACCGCCCATGGATCGGTCAATATTGCGGTTGAGGCCATGCGCGAAGGGGCTTGGGATTTTCTTCTTAAACCCTTTGCCGCGGACAAATTGCGCGAAACGGTCAAAAAGGCGCTGGCGGGGCCCTCGGTCCTCCCGCTTAAGAATGTTGAAGAATTCGGGGATCACGATACCGACCAGATGTATTTTGATATCATCGGCGGGTCGGAAAATATGCGCGATATCTATCGCATTATTGAAAATGCAGCCCCAAGTCGCGCAACCGTCTTTATTACCGGGGAGTCAGGAACCGGTAAGGAACTTGCCGCCGAGGCCATCCACAGTCGGTCCGAACGTTCAAGCGATCCATTCATCCCGTTAAACTGCGGTGCGATCCCCAAAGATTTGATGGAAAGCGAGATTTTTGGTCATGTCAAAGGCGCCTTTACCGGCGCTGTTGCCGATCGCGAAGGGGCAGCACACCGCGCGGCGGATGGTACACTGTTTCTCGACGAAATCTGCGAGATGGATCTCGACCTTCAGACAAAGTTACTTCGGTTTATTCAAACCGGGACGTTCCAGAAAGTGGGTGGTAGTTCGCTTGAAACAGTTGATGTCCGGTTTGTCTGTGCGACGAACCGGGACCCGCTTGAAGAAGTGCGCACCGGTCGGTTCCGCGAAGATTTATATTACCGCCTGCATGTCATTCCGTTGCATATGCCGCCGTTGCGTGATCGTGACAAAGACATTCTGCAAATCGCGAATTTCTATCTGCAGCGCTACAACCGGGAAGAAGGCCGTGATTTCGAACGGTTCACGCCGGAAGTCTCGGCATTGTTTGCCAGCTATTCGTGGCCGGGCAACATTAGGCAGTTGCAAAACATCATCCGTAACATTGTGGTTCTGAATAACGGCACGGAAGTAACCCTTGCGATGGTGCCGCGCCCGGTCAACAGCAATACCGATGGTGATCAGTTTACGTCGGCAACAATCGAAGCACCGCCACCCCATCCGGGCGTCTCCAATGATGCGGGAAACTCAGCACGTTTGTGGGAAGGTGACCCCGAAGCACTGGCGTTTCTGGCAGGTGCACGTCAAATGCGCAAAGTTGTCGAAAATCGCCAGTCGCAAAATGCGGATAATCTTGTCGGAATGTCGGTGGGGGCCAATGCAAACGATCCGATGGCAATTCCGTCAATACCGCAAACCTCAGGTGGGTTGGGATATTCGGAAATTCGGCCCCTTTGGCTTGTTGAAAAACAGGCCATAGAAGAAGCGATAGAGCGGTGTGGCGGATCAATCCCGCGCGCCGCAGACGCACTGGGCGTCAGCCCATCAACGATATACCGTAAAAAGCAGGCATGGGAAGACGGCAGCATTCATTAAAGCCCGTCTGTCTATATCGCCAAGGCCTGAAAGGCCACTTCTAGCCGGTTCCAGTCGTCCTCTGTGCCGGGAAGGCCAAAGCGTACCTTCGTTTCATCATGGTCAAACAGCCGAACCAAAATGCCCTTGCGGGCCAAATGGTCGGCAATGTTGTGTGCCTTTTGTCCATCAAACAGCAAAAACAGCGGCGTTGCCCCAACGCATTTTAACGAGCTGTAATCCGTGACAAGGGCCTTAAGGCGGTCACGGTCTATCCTTAGACGTTCACGTGTTGCTTGTTGCCAATCGTGATCGGCAAAGGCAAGGGTTGCGACTTCCATTGAGGGGCCGGGAATGGCCCACGGTCCAATGCGTTCTTCAAGGTCACGCGCCAGTGCGGGTGAAAGGACCACACAGCCAATTCTGATCCCGGCTAGGCCAAAGAACTTGCCAAAAGATCGCAATACAAGTGTTTTGGGCATTTTATCAATGTTTGGACAAACCGATTGGTCCGGTTCGCAATCGATAAAGGCCTCATCAACAATCAGCCAATTGTTCGATTGATCGGCCAAATTGGACAGATCGGCGATATTGGATGCGGGGATCAGGGCGCCGTCGGGGTTGTTCGGATTAACCAGAATGACAACCGTGCCAGAAATGCCCGTTTCAAAAAGTGACCGGGCCATGTCCAATCGGTCCATCGCAGGGATATCATGGTGTGTGCAGGCATGGCCCGCGCGTTGCCAGCACCGACCATGCTCGGCATAGGTTGGGCCAAGAATATGCACGGAACTGATGTGGCTGTGATCGCGCAGCCAAAACGGAATGGTCTGAATAAGCGACTGGGTGCCTGCTGTGCAGACAAGGTGATCGGGCGACGGCAGTTGATAGTATTGGCTGGCAGCGTTTTTGAGCGCCACCAGTTCGCTGCCAAGTGGCAGGCGCTGCCAGTAGTGGGGGGCAATTTGGGGAACAGGATATCCAACCGGATTGATGCCGGTTGACAGATCAAGCCAGTTTTCAACCGCGATACCGTATTTTTGCGCGGCAAGATCAATCGACCCACCGTGATTGATGGGCGTTGTCTCTATCGGGGTCGTTTGGGTTTTATGCATTGTCTTGTCTGTCATCTACTCTGTCATCGTCAGCGATGACCCCAGTTTCGTGATGATGTCATTTTCCGATCAACCTCGGGCCACCATAACCAGAAGGCAGGCAAGACGCACTTGCCTTGGTTGTGTTGACTGCGTATCGTCCGGCCACTCTCAATACCGGACATTGACCGATGATCACACCGAAAAACGCCACACAGCCAGATGAATGGCAAAAGATCAATCCGCAGCTTTCGATCACCAATTCGCAAAACGGATGTGTCGATATCGCGACGATTGGGGCATTGCGTGATGGTTTCGATGCATCGGAATTGTCTGAGCGATTTTGGGACGAAGGATACTTCCTGATAGAGGACATCCTGCCAACCGATGCGCTGGCGACATTGCGTGAGGGGATCGAAACTCTTGTTCGCCATGATTTGCCACCCGCCATGATTTATCTTTATGACGAGGCGTGGCAGATCTTTATGCGTTTGCGTCCATTGCTTAGTCATTTTCTTGGCGACCGGTTGGCACTTTTACCGCATTTTTGGGCGTGGCACGTTGACCCGCGTGAGGATGGACGTGGATGGCCACCACATCGCGATTATCAGGGCGAAAGCGCCCTTGGCGATGACATGGTGATCAGTTTGTCGCTTTGGGTGCCACTTAGCGTTGCAACACCACAGAACGGTTGCATGTATGTATTGCCGCGTTCTTTTGAGAGGTGTTATGGTCGCAATGTTACTAAACCAAAAGATGTGAATTTGCAGGACGTTCGGGCATTGCCAGCCAGTCCCGGTGCGGTGATGGGGTGGCGGCAGGATTTGTATCACTGGGGCGGGCGCGCATCCAGACATGCGACAGAACCCAGAATAAGTCTTTCGCTGGAATTTCAGAATGCCGCCTTTGACCCACTTGCAGAACAGCTTTTGGAACTGGATCGGCCTCCGGAATTCCTGCAACGTCTGGAATTGATTGCCTCACAGTTTGAAAAATACAAACACATGCAATCGATTGCCCCGGAAACCGTTAAATGGGCAAGGGCCGTTCTTGAGCAATGCGCGATTGTCCGGGGTGTTTGAGCCCCAGTGACGCAATGGGGAAAAAGGGTGCCTAAATGCTTCGGATACTGACCTGTGCCGGTATCACTCTGGCAGTCTTTTTGGCCATCACGCCGATTTTTCTTTTTTACTCATCGCTGTCTGACGCGACCGTTGGCACGTTCACTTTTTCGATGCTTGCCATGGTGGAAACCATTGCCTTGCTGACGCTTGCAATCAGCTGGATGGTTTACGAACTGACCAAACGCAAACAGTATGTTTTTGTCGTTTTGATCATGCTGTTTTTGCTGATCGGCGACATTCTTGGCATACCGCATTTGCTAGGGGACCAGTTTGTTCTTGGCCGTGAACAGGCCATTGGAACATTCGTTGGACTTTTGGTTTTGGTCATGCGGTTTGCCGCGGCATTTATGATGGTGATGAGCTGGCATGCCGCGAATAAAAGCGATCAGATTTTTGTTCAGGATCGCGTCGTCGTTGCAACGATTGTTATTCTGGTTGTCGGCGGCTTGGCCATGATGGTTCCCATTTCGCTGCATCCTGACATCAACTTCGGTATGCAGCATGTGCTGTATGATGTCGGGACCCTGATACTGGCGCCGACGGCGATGTTGATGGCGATCGGTGCCGCCGGTTATATGGTGCGTTGTTCTGTGCGCTTTTCGCTGGCTGAGGCGATGCTCTGTACGAGCATGCTAATCGGCACATTCAATCATTTGGCCTTATTTGTCTTTGAAGCTGATAGCGTGGAGCTGATTGCCCGGTTCATTATCCCGTCACGGATCATAAGCTATAGCTTTGCCTTGGGTTTTGTTCTGCTGTCCTTGCGCAACCATTATCGCCAGTCATATCTTGCCAGTTCGGCAAAAAGTGAATTTCTGGCAACCATGAGCCACGAAATTCGCACACCGCTCAATGGTGTTCTCGGGCTTGCACAATTGCTCCATGACACGCGCCTTGATAACGATCAGCGCGAACGGGTTGATGGTATTTTGTCATCGGGCAGGGCGTTGATGGCTTTGCTTAATGATATTCTCGATATGAGCAAGATCGAGTCTGGTCGGGTAGAACTCGAGAACCGGTCATTTTACCCGTCCGACGTGACCTCCGATTTGAAAAACTTTGTCGGAACCATTGCGGTGGAAAAGAACCTGTCGGTGATTTGCCAAGACGGGGCGCTTGAGAACCTTGTCTTTTTGGGGGATGAAGTCCGGCTGCGTCAGATTTTGTGGAACCTGTTGTCCAATGCGGTGAAATTTACCCGCAAAGGTTCGGTTCGCCTTGAAATCAATAAAATAGAACCGGATCACAAGCCTGAAGAAGGTGTGCGCAGCCTTCGAGACGGCGAGGTGCTGTATCATTTCGCGGTGATCGACACCGGTATCGGAATAGCCCAGGAACGGCTGACCCAGATTTTTGCACCTTTCACTCAGGCCGATAATTCGACAATGCGTCAATATGGTGGAACCGGACTTGGGCTGTCGATTGCCTTTAGCCTGACTGAGCTTATGGGCGGAAAAATGACGGTTAGCAGTGTTGAACGGCAAGGGACGCGGTTTGACCTCTGGCTTCCATTCAAGACCGAAATCGAAAGCACTGAACACCATCCACATTACGAAAAAGTTGTCGATGACGGCGGTACTGTCTTGGCCGGTGCGCGGGTTCTTGTCGTCGAAGACAACGAAATCAATGCCAAGGTCATTGCGGCAATGATCAAGCGGCATGATTTGATCGTTGAAATCGTGCCCAACGGCCGCGAAGCTGTTCAGGCATTTCGTGACAATGACTATGACATTATCCTGATGGATGCGCATATGCCGGTTCTTGATGGCGAGGGGGCAACCCGCCATATCCGTGAACTTGAACGGTTTTCAGGTGGTTTGCGCATTCCGATTGTGTGTATCACGGCGGATGCCTTTAACGACCGGCATCGCGATTTTCTGGCGGCGGGGATGGATGATGTCCTGACTAAACCGGTGGAAGAACGTAAACTTTACAGCACACTTTTGAGGTTCCTGCGCAATCGTCCACGTATTTCTCCCCGCTTGGAAAGCGATCAGGTTGATGTGGTTCCCTTGGAACTCGCATTGCAGCCCAAGGCGCCGACTGAACGAGCAACCGATACCAAGACACCGGATGCATCCGACGCCGCCGCGTTGGGTGACATGTCATCATTAAAGGACCATATACCGAACTCGGATGGCGAAACTGCTGATAATGTTGATGATGACCAACGCAGTGCGGACAAAGAGACAATAATGAATTTGATTGATAACAGCCGGTTCGATGAAATGTGTTTAGCGCTTGGAAAAGATCAATTTTCGATGCTGATTAATCTTTTGCCTGCATCCTATCAGGAAGAACGTGGCAAGATCGTTGAGGCGATCAATAGCGGCGATCGCGAAGCTCTGCGTCGGGCCGCACACACCATTAAGGGCATGGCGGGTAACCTTGCCGCACAGAAACTGGCAGACGATGCACGTGAACTTGAAAAATATGACGGTGCATTTGATGATGCAATTCATGCCCGTATTGCCGAACTTGATAAACTGGCCGAAGACACGATTGCTGAAATGCATGCAGCATTGCGTGTTTGATCAAGACGGCGTTTGACGCGCTGTACCAGAACTACCGATATGAATGCTGTTGCAGGACTTAGGAGGGCGGATCATTGCCACCCTCCTTTTTGGTGTCTCGCCTAACGGGTGATCAGGTCATGGCCGTGGCGTGAGACGCTTTCATTGCCGGTTTCCGTCACGATGACCGAATGACCGGGGCACATCGCAATCCCGCTGTCGCTGTCCATCAGGATCATGTGCAGGAAGAAAACCATGCCCGGTTCGGCAATGACCGGGTTGCCGTGATAAAACATCGGCCAATCCATCCAGTTTGGGGCAAATGTCGTTCCCATTGAATAGCCGCAGGCATTCAGGCGATGATCCTTCATGCCGCCAGCATCGCAAACACGCGCATAGGCATCAAAAACCTTGCCGATGGGCTCGCCCGGGCGCAGGGCCTCGCGGCAGGCGGCCAAGGCATCGGTTGCGACCTTATGCATTTCGATATGACGAGGCAGGGCATCGCCGACCGGAATGGTGCGCATCATGGCTGCGTGATAATGGCGATAGGCCCCTGCCCATTCGAGCGTGATTTGATCGGTGTTGGCAATATGTTTGCGGCCGGTGAAATAGCGGCACAAAAGTGCATCGCGACCCGCACCGATGATAAATTCATTGCCCGGATAATCTCCGCCACCGGCAAATACCGCACCTTGCATGGCAGCAAGAATATCGCCTTCGAATGCGCCGGCATGAACGGTCGAAAGGGCCGCGTCCCATGCGTCATCGGCAAGGCTGGCGGCGGTGCGAATATAGTCAAGTTCTGCCGGGCTTTTGACAACGCGCAATTCCGAAACAAGCCGCGATGCATCTTCAAGCTGGCAGAAGCCATCAAGTGCGGATTCCAGCTTCTTGCCATTGGCGGCAGTCAGGCCGTAAGCCTCATACTCAACACCAAGCTTTTTGCCAGAACAGCCAAACTCGGCAAGCATGTCGCGCAATTGCACTGCCGGGTTTACGTCCGGTCCGTCAACCCAGATACGAATGTCTTCGATGTCGGATGTGTGTTGTGCCTGACGAAGGTCTGGTGCACGGGTGATCAGGGCAACCTTTCCATCCGCGCCAAGATACAGACATTGAAAGAAAACATAGCCGAAGGTGTCATATCCGGTCAGATAGAACATGCTTTCCTGACGAAACATCAGGATCCCATCAAGCCCCGATTTTTCAAGTTTTTCAATGGTACGCGCACGACGGGTTGCGAGTTCCTGACGTTCAAAATGCAATGCCATAGACTGAGCCCCTGATGATCTCTTTGCCAAAAGCTAACAGAGAATTCGCACCTCAAATAGAAAAATAAACGTTTCAACGATAAAATAATGACAAATCGTTTCTGTTGATGGGAAGTAACTTTTTTGTTGTTTTTCATCTGATGCTTAAGCTGCTTGGCACCAAAAACTAAGATGCGGGCAATAGACATTCCTGTACAGTTGCCTACATGAAAGATAACGGCACGTTTTCTATCGTGGGAAAAAGCTCGTGCCGCCTACGCTCAGGACCATCCCATAAAGGAGGTTAAAGTGGCGAGCTTGAAAAAATTCTTAGGCGAGAGTGACGTGCATACGCCAGCCTATCGACGCAGGAATGCCCCCGCCTATGAGAACTGGCGACGCGACGATTTGTATCATTTGGCACAGAAGCGTGGCATCGAAAACCGTGCGGACATGAGCAATGAAGAACTCGCACGCGCATTAAGCAGCGTACAAAACAGTCTGTCCTAAAGCCTGTGAGCATCTGGTTTCAGTCGGGGCTTTTATAACGCTTTGATGAAATTGTCCGGTCGACCTTGTCGGGGTTGTATGGCGTGACTTACCTTTCAGTAGTCTTGGTTTTTGAAAGGTGACAGCTGTGAAACCGGTATTGGTCGTATCACATCGGGGTGACAATTTAAGTGCGCCGGAGAATACGCTTGCCAGCGCACAAAAGGCGGTGGCGGCCGGGGCCGATTATGTCGAGTTTGACGTACGCCAATCTGCCGATGGCGTTTTGTATGTCATGCACGATGACACTGTCGACCGGACCACCAATGGCACCGGCCTAATTGCCGAAATGACCAGTGAGCAGATTGATGGCCTTGATGCAGGGAGTTGGTTTTCACCGGATTTCGCGGGCGAGAGGGTGCCGCGTCTGGACGATTTTCTTGGCCGCATCAAAGGGCTTTGCAAAATCTATTGCGAGATCAAACAAGCCGATGTTGCTGCGGTGATCAAAATGCTGCGGAACTTCGTGTCGCCAGATGATGCCTTCCTGGGATCATTTTCAGCCGAAATTCGCCAAGAATACCGAACCATTGCGCCGGAAGTTCGCCGCAACATCCAGTTGCATGTCGCAGGATCACTTGAAAAAGCCATCCATCATGAGCAAGGCCATATATTCGAGTTTCTTGAAAGCAACATCACGCGGGACGATGTTCTAGAGGCCAAAAAACGTGGCCTTGAAACGATGATTTTTATCGATACCCCAAATACCGAACTGTTTGCTGAACTGGTGCGATGGCAGGTTGACTATGTTAATCTTGATCATGCCGCGCTTTTTCGGGCTGTACAGCAAGAAGTTCTGCTGGAAATGCAATAAATCAGCAGTTTGAACTGCTGTATTCCGAAGCCATGGAATGATTTCCCGAGCTCAAACTGTGAAATGCACAGTACCACGCGTTACAATCGACAGTTAACACGCTGGCGGGTTTGACCTGCTGGCGGGAATTGTCTATTGGATGCCCAATCGGATGGCGTGGTCTTGTGCGTGCTGTTGATCTGTTTGTTCTGGGGGTGAGACGTGCGGTTTTCTCTGCTGTGCCTGATGTGTGGGGTTGTGTTGTCATGGGGTATGCCAGCTTTTGCGCAGGCCAATGATACTGTTCAAACATCTGATCGGGTGCGTGTTGCCTTTATCAATCCGGGCTATGGTGATCGTGGCTTCTGGAAGGATGTCCGCGATACAATGCAGGTTGCCGCAGATCAGTTTGGATTTGATCTGTTCGTCTTTGACAGTAACCGTGACCAGAAAAAGATGATCGATAGTGCTCAGAGCGCTTTCGATATGAACCCACCCGCCGATTACATCATTGCCGTCAACGAACATCAGCAAGGCTCACGCATTGTTCTGGAAGCCGAGAGACGCAGCATTCCAGTCATCATGCTGCTCAATGGTCTGACCAAGCAGCAGAAAGAAAACATCGCTCAGGTAACCGGGGATGTGTCGGGACTGATTTTCACCTTGACGCCTGACAATGAGCGGGCAGGGTTTGAAATTGCACAGTCTTTGATCGATGGGGTGCGCTTATCGCATACCGGTGGCCTGCCAAGAACAATTTGCCTGCTGTCGATTGCCGGGGATCGGCACACGCCGGCATCCCTTCAACGGCTTGAAGGTCTTGATCTTGCCCTCAAACAATTTCCTGTTTTGAATGAAAAACGTCGTTTGGTTGCCAATTGGTCTTTTGATGAGGCCTATCGGCAAACGGCGGCCTGGATTGCTGGTGGCCAATGCCTGAACGCTGTCTGGGCGGCAAATGATGATATTGCACTTGGCGCGATTGCCGCGATTGAACAGGCTGGTATGACGGCGGGCACAGATGTGTTTGTTGGTGGCCTGAATTGGTCGGAAAAGGGCATGCAAAATGTTGCCAATGGGAAAATGACCATGACCCATGGCGGGCACTTTCTTGCCGGCGCGTGGGCGATGGTTTTGCTAAATGATTATATCGCAGGCGTTGAAGTGCTTCATGATCATCCAGAGATATCGTTTGGGATGGAGGCGATTAATCAAGGAAACCTTGCGCATTTCGAACGCATCTTTGGCACGCGAGACTGGAAAAATATCGATTTTTCCCAGTTCAGCCTTGAACATCAGACCTCGGGACGTGACTATTACTTTGGTGTAGAAGGTTTGGCTCACGCTCTTTCTAAAGACTAAATAACCTATCCCAAGATATATGGCAGGAAAGAAAAGGATACAGGAGTGGTGCTTCAACCCGATGACAAGCATGATGATGCGCTGGCCGGATTGAAGCTGGGCAGCACCATTGCGGCGCGTCAGTTGAAGTATTCCTTATTTCTTGCCGCGATCCTTGGCCTCCTGATCACGGCGTTTCAGGCCTACAATGACTATGGGTGGCTGCACGGTGTATATACGCAGGCCAATCAGCGTACAATCGCCAGCAACGTGCCTGTTGCAACGGAAGTTCTTAATAAAAGTGATCGCGAGCTTGCCGATGTAATGGCGCGCGGAATGCTCAACCAAAGATCGATTGCGCGGATTACGCTTACGGACGCACAGCACGGTATTTTCTTTGAGAAAAAGCGCCCATTGGGACAGATACCGGCATCGCGGTGGGCGGAAAAGCTATTTGGTGGGCTTCAGACGGTTGTCATTCCCGTGCGCGATCCAGATGCGCAATCTGCAACAGTCAGCGGCGAAATGATCATTGAGCTGAACCCGCAGGTCTATGTTTCAAGCTTTATGTCGCGTGTCGCATGGTCATTCCTAAGCAATATGATCCTTGCTGTCATGATGGCCATGGCCTTTGCTGCGATGAGCTATTACGTGTTTTCCCGGCCGCTTGTGCATCTTGGTGATTATATTATCAAGGCAGACCCAACCGATTACGACCGTCCGATGGAAATGCCCCCGCATCATCGCCACGACGATGAAATTCAATTGTTGGGGTCGGTTACTGTTGGCTTGTTTGGCATGATCCGTGGGCAAGTTGGCCAGTTGCGCCGTGCACGGGACGAATTGCAGGACGCCAACGTCAATCTTGAAGCCAGAGTACAGCAACGCACAGAGGAACTAAAAGATGCGATGCAAAAACTTGAAGTTCTGGCATCGACTGATCCGCTGACGGGGCTTCCAAACCGGCGGGCCTATCTTGTGCGTCTTGAAGAAGCCATCTCTGTCTGGCGCCGTCGTGATACACCGATGTCGGTTATCCTGCTTGATATTGACCGCTTCAAGAACTTCAATGACACCCACGGCCATCAGGCTGGCGATGCTGTACTTGTTGCCTTGGCAACATCAATGAAGGCGACATTGCGCGATATTGATTTGCCTGCGCGCATGGGCGGCGAGGAGTTTGCCGTTCTTTTGCCGGGCGAAGAAATGGACGGTGCTATGAAACTTGCCGAACGCTTGCGCGCGGAGTTTGAGAAATCATACGTCAGTTATGGTGGGAACAAACTTTCATATACCGCGAGTTTTGGTGTGGCGGGGCTTCCATCCAGTGCCAGCGCTGCAACACTTGATGCCAAGGTTGTTCGCAATCTTGACGCGCTCAAATCCCGCGAGAACAGCGATATCTCAGCTCTGATTTATTCGCTGGCGGATCGTGCGCTGTACAATGCCAAAGAAACCGGTCGTAATCGCTGTGTCCTGACCGATTTCGAGATGCTTTTCGAACAAATCAACGCATGACCTGTCTGGATACCTAAGCACCGTTGAAATCATAATTTCTGAAATGCACGGCGTGGCACTTGGGGAGCTGATGCCTCCGGGTTACTGACGTCCGTCGTCATTACCTTGCCGCGAGATGCGAATGTCGCGGTGGATGGACACACTCATCAAAAGGCCAAAGCTTACCAGAATGGTCATCATTACGGTGCCACCATAAGATACCAACGGTAAAGGCACGCCAACCACCGGGATTAGCCCCATGACCATCGCGATGTTGATAAAGACATACAAAAAGAATGTCGATGTCACCCCAATGGCAACCATGCGGCCAAATTGATTACGACAACGAAGCGCAATCACATAGCCATATGTAATGACCAGAGCATAAAGCATTAGTAAGGCAAGGCCACCAACAAGACCGAATTCTTCGCCAAGCATGGTAAAGATAAAGTCGGTCTGCTTTTCAGGCAGGAAGTTAAGGTGGCTTTGTGACCCAAGCATGAACCCCTTGCCAAACAGCCCACCTGACCCCAAAGCAATCTTTGATTGGGTAATGTGATATCCCGCACCCAAGGGATCATTTTCCGGGTTCATAAACGTCAGGACACGGTTCTTTTGATAGTCACGCAGGAATTGCCAGCCGATCGGAATGGCGGCAAGCGCGCTGCCCAGAATGAGGCCAAATTTCCACATCCGAACCCCCGCAAGCCAGAAGATCACGCCGCCGCCAGCAACCAGCAGCAACGCTGTTCCAAGGTCAGGCTGGCGCAGAACAAGAGCCGCCGGGGCCAGAACCATCAAAAGAGGCGGAAGCAGCAATGTAATGCGCCCGGTTTCCTCAACTGTGAGGCCATGGAAATACCGTGCCAACGCCAAAACCAACGAGATTTTCATCAATTCGGATGGCTGCAGCTGGAAAAAGCCAAGGTTGATCCAGCGCTGTGCACCCATGCCGATATCGCCTTTGATTTCGACCCCGACAAGCAGCACAAGGGCGACAAAATAGGACAGATAGGCCAGCTTGAGCCAGATGCGGATATCGGTTATCGCGATGATGATCATCAAGGTCGCACCAATGCCAAAGCGCATCATCTGACGTTCTGCCCATGGCTCAAGCGATCCGTTTGCCGCCGAATAAAGCATGGCAAACCCGATCCCCGAAAGCACCGTGATCAAGGCAACCAGTGTCCAGTTCAGGAGTAAAAGGCGGCGTCCGATTGGAACGTAGTCTGGGTCTTCACCGATGCGATATTTGCTAAATGGCATGTGATTAACCCTCGCCTTCTTCGGACTGTGGGGGCTTTGGACGGAGCTGAGCACTGGCTGGCAGGTCGGCTGCTGATATCCCCGGTCTGGCAGATTGTAGTTCCTGCGCCTTGATTAAAAGGTCACGAACAATTGGGGCTGCGACCGACGACCCACCGCCACCATGATCGACCACAACCGCACAGGCATAGCGTGGATTTTCAATCGGGGCGAAGGCAACAAACAGAGCGTGATCGCGATATTTCCATGGTAATTCATCATTGTCCAGAACACCGGTAGTCTGGCGTTCGCGCATGGTGATTCGACGGACCTGGCTGGTGCCGCTTTTCCCTGCCAGTTCCATGCCTTTGATGTCAATGCGCGCTCGATATCCTGTTCCGTGGAGTTCGTTACTGACCCCGTTCATGCCGTCGCGTACGCGGGCAAGACTGGCGCGGCTGATCTGGAGGTCAGGGAATTCTTCGTTTTGTCGGCTTGAAATGCCATCCGGTGCCACATGATCACGCGTCAGATGGGGTTTAACGGCTTTACCCGATGCAATACGCGCCGTCATGGTACAAAGCTGAAGCGGGGTGGTTAAAACATATCCCTGACCAATGGATGCAATCAGGGTTTCGCCCCCTTGCCAGCGTTGGCCGAGCTGGATCTCTTTCCAGTCTTTGGTCGGGATCAAGCCGCTGCGTTCATTGGGAAGGTCAATGCCGGTTTCCGTACCCAGGCCAAGCTTATTGGCCATCGCAGCAATCCGATCAATGCCGATTTTCTGAGAAATTTCATAGTAATAGACGTCGCAGGAATGCTTGAGCGAGTTATGCATGTTGACCCAACCATGCCCACCGCGTTTCCAGCAATGGAAACGGGCATTACCCAAATCAAGATGCCCGTTACAGAAGAACCTCTGGTCCGGTGAAATGATGCCGGATTCTAGCCCCGCCAAGGCAACGCACATCTTAAATGTTGAACCGGGGGCATAGGTACCGTTCACAGCCTTGTTTGACAGCGGTGAATAGGGATTGTTGACCAGAGAGTTCCAAAGTCTGTGCGAAATGCCAGTGGTAAAAGCGTTGGGGTCATAGGCCGGGTGCGACGCCATGGCGAGCACCTCACCATTATGGATGTCCATAACGACCGCAGATGCGCTTTTCTGTTTTGAAAGCCGCTGATTGGCATAGCGCTGCAATTCAAGATCAAGCGTCATGACAACGGTGTTACCGCTTTCGCCTTCTTCGCGTTCAAGTTCGCGGATGACGCGGCCCAGGGCATTGACTTCGACCTGACTTGTTCCTGCTTTGCCGCGCAGTGCGAGATCATAAACCTTTTCAACGCCACTTTTGCCGATGGTAAAGCCCGGCAATTCCAAAAGCGGATCGCCGTTCAGTTCCTTTTCTGAAACAGCGGCAACATACCCCAGCGTGTGGGCAAGGTGCGGTCCTTCGGGATAGTCACGTGATCGACCGGCATCAATGATAAGGCCGGGCAGGTCGGGTGCGTTAACACCAACCCGTGCGACTTCATCCCATGTCAGATTGTCGCGAACGGTTACCGGAACAAAGGATCGCCGCTTTGCAACGTCGCGTTCAACCCGTTCTATGATACCTGGGCCAAGATCAATAATCTGATTAAGGATTTCAAGTGTACGGCGCACGTCAGGTGTTTGTTCGCGCACAATCATGATGTGATAATTCTGACGGTTCACTGCCAACTGCGCGCCGAACCGGTCGGTAATCAGGCCGCGTGGCGGAGGCAACAAGCGATGAGAAATACGGTTTTCATCGGCCAGTGTCCGGTACCGGTCACTTTCAAGTACCTGCAGGTAATACATGCGCGCAGCCAGACCGGTCAGCAATAATCCCTTGCCCGCACCCAGCATCAGGGCGCGTCGGGTGAATAATCTGAATCTGTCTGAATCGCGGTGCCACATGGGCGAAGATTACCTGTCTATGCTCGATAATGTGGGGCAAAACCCGGTCGTTTGAGCCGTTCTATCTGGCTTGTCGCTGCTTGGAAACCATCTTGTTACATCATAACGGATCACTGTTGCCAAAACATCAACTTTGCCAGATTTTTCTATGCATGATGCTGTTGCTTAGATATAGCGCAGCAAGCTGTTCTGGGCACGGGCCAGCCCCCATGCCACAAGCGGGAAAAGTAACGACGTGAGCACATAGCTGATCAATGTCGCCTTGATCGGCAAAAGGGCCCCGATCAGGGCTGAGCTTAGCAGCCATTGCACCAGTAAGGCCGGAATGGCCACCAGCGCAAAGCCCCACCACATCACGCTGAACGACTTATTGTGGAAAAAACGACCCTGACTGGCCGAGCCGGTCTGGACAAGCAGCAGCACGAGTGAGCTGACCCCCAAAGGTAATCCCATCAGAAGGTCCTGTAAAAGACCAAGGAAAAAGGCGGTCAGGGCTGTTAGCAGGTCAGGGCGGTTCACAGACCAGTAAAATACCGCCATCAACGCCAAAGAAGGTGAGGCCGTCGAGAGCAGGGGCAGGCTGACGGGCAGCAGATTGATCAAAAGCAGGACGAAAACACTAAACGCCGGGAGAAGACCGCGTGCAATAACGTCCAGTCTATGCCAGACGCCGGGTTTCACGGACGATCCCCTTCTGGGGCCGGTGGTTTGAACATCGGTTTGTGGGCATCAATCTCGGATTGTTTGGGCACCACACCAACACCGGCGGGGATGTCAGGGGCAAGGTTGGTGGCATCGGTGTTCGATGGCGCCTGACTTTGGCGAATGCGTTGCTCACTCAGGATGCCATGCAGGCCGTAATTGGCAACACGTAGGTATTCAAGCTGATGACGGCGGAACAGCGGGGCAATACGCACCGCATTTTCCGAAACCGACGATACAACGCCAACCGGAATACCCGGCGGGAATGCGCCACCATGTCCGGACGTCAGAATGCGGTCACCCGGTGCGACCGTTGCATCCGCCGTCAAGAAGGTCAGAAGCGGGCGGGTGGTGTTGTCGCCTGATACAAATGCGCGATCGCGCGAATTCTCAACAATGACCGGAACGCGCGAATTGATGTCGGTAATCAAAAGCACGCGCGATGCCTGATATCCGGCTTCGGCAATGCGTCCGACAAGACCTTCGTCGGCGATCACCGCCTGTCCCTTAATTACCCCGTCGCGCGATCCTGCCGAAATCATCAGGCTGTGGGCATAAGCGCCCCCCATATCCGCAATCACGCGTGAGGTCACAAGATGCAACGAAGGCGGGGTTGTGTAGTGCGCCAGTTCACGCAGGCGGGCGTTTTCGTGCGATAAATTACGCGCGGCTTGCTGCCATGCCAGCAATTGCAGGTTTTCACGGCGCAGGCGTTCGTTTTCCTCGTACAGATGTGCGAGGTTGTAAGCTTTGTCGGTAATTTCGTTGATACTGGATGCGGGACGGGACACGATATTCATCACCGGCGACACAAGGTCGGCCGATGCGGCCCGAATGCGTTCAATCAGGACTGTATCGGCCTTGCCCAAAAGCATTAGTCCAAAGGCCGAAAAGATCAACAGAATGAAAGCGAAGCGGTGAAGCGCCGTACGTAACGGCGAAAAGATACGCTGCTGCGGACCGCCATGCTGTGCCAAGAGTATTCCTCGCATTTCGAGAAAGGTTATCGAATATCCCATCAGGATATCCAACCTTAACGAAATCACCGAGTCGCGTCCAGTGTGGATACGACCCGGTGAAAAGTTTTTCGATCAGATCTGGCTTAGTATGCTGTGTGCAGAACGTTGCGCAGCATCTTTTTCTCTTCGAGAGCGCGACCGGTACCGAGCGCAACACAGGAAAGAGGATCATCCGCAATCGAAACCGGAAGTCCGGTTGCATGACGCAAGACATAATCAAGATTGCCAAGCATTGCGCCACCACCGGTAAGCACGATGCCCTTGTCAACGATATCAGCAGCCAGTTCCGGTGGCGTCTGCTCAAGCGCGACCTTGACGGCCTCGATAATTGCAGAAACCGGCTCGGCCAGGCTTTCAGCGATCTGACGTTCGGAAATCATCAGTTCTTTTGGCACACCATTCATCAGGTCACGGCCACGGATTTCAACCGTTGCACCATCACCGTCATCGGGTGCGCATGCAGAACCGATTTCTTTTTTAATGCGCTCAGCCGTGCTTTCGCCAACCAGCAAGTTATGGGTGCGACGGATATAGGCGATGATTGCCTCATCCATTTTGTCACCACCAACACGTACTGAGCGGGCGTAAACAATGCCACCAAGCGACAGAACGGCGACTTCGGTCGTACCACCACCGATATCAACAACCATTGAGCCAGTCGGTTCGGTAACCGGAAGACCGGCACCAATAGCCGCAGCCATCGGTTCGTCAATCAGCCAGACCTTACGCGCGCCAGCACTTTCAGCACTTTCCTGAATTGCACGGCGTTCAACAGCGGTCGAACCGGATGGAACGCAGATGATGACTTCCGGGCTCGCGAAGTTACGACGACCATGCACTTTGCGGATAAAGTGTTTGATCATTTCTTCGGCGATATGGAACTCGGCGATGACACCGTCACGTAGCGGACGGATCGCCTGAATATACCCCGGAGTACGACCGAGCATTTGTTTGGCTTCTTCACCAACCGCAAGAACTTGTTTCTTGCCTTTTTCGTCGGTAATGGCCACCACGGATGGTTCGTTAAGGACAATGCCTCGCCCTTTGACGTAAACCAGTGTGTTAGCGGTGCCCAAATCCACCGCCATGTCGGAGGATAAAACCCCAAGAAGCTTGGAAAACATTCCTGCCCTATGCCCCGGTTAATAGTAAAATCTTGAATACGAATGTACCGGCTTTGATAGCGCAAGGATTAAGCCGATGCACGAATAATCTGCTCAGGGGATTGAGGAATAATTAAGGCGCGTCAAATTCTTGAATTAAAGCAACAAAAACATGATCAGGAATATGGTCTTGGCGGTTTAATTCAATTTTGACCGCTTTTGTCTTCAATCTCATTATCAGACAGGAAGTTCGTGATGAGGGATACGACTGTTGGACTGCTTTCAACAGGTAGCCATTCCCGAGTCGCTTGTTTTTCAATTGTTTCGTCACTGTTCACCAGCTCGAACTGCACCGGTTTCCGGTTGGGGCCAAGGTCGCGGTCGATGCGCCATTGACACCATGCAGGGGGATTGAACGGATCATTCCTGACCCCGACCAATAAGCTTGGAACAAAATTGTCCATCTCCGACATGCATTGCGGACGAAGCCCGACCAGTGCCCGGAACCGTTCGGGAATACGTTTGGCCAGTCCATGACGGTAAATGGTGAATTGGGCCGCGGCGGCACCATACCCATAGCCAAACACTGCAATTCGTTTCGGGTCGATGCTTGGTTGCTGTGCAAGGTAGGAAAGCGCGCTTAGGGCATCAAATGACCAATAGGTAACCCCGTGTTTGGGCTTGTCGAGTGAACCTTCTGTGCAATAGGCCTGCGAGGGGTGGGCCTGATACGGGGAAATCAGCAAAACGCCAAGGCCGGCATCCTGCAGAATGGTAATCCAGTATTCGGGAAACTGGTCATTGCAATCGGGTAGGGCGACAACTGCGGCATGTTTGCTGCCTTGGGCCGGGTCAAAGTTTTTTGGTGGGAAATAGCGGGCCGGGATATCTGATTGCATGCTGTCGTCAACGCCGGGGATTGTTTTCCCTTCGGCGATCAAACGTTGGCGCAGACCGCTTACCGGATAAGGCTGAGCAGGAACCATGACTGAGTGCCCCGGATCTGCTTTCGCGGCGTGTGAAATTCCCGCAATCGAATAGAAGGTGCTCACGCAAAACAGGCAACCAGCCAGCAGAAATCCCAGGCGACAGTGTCCGAAACTACGCAATCCAAGCATGTCATCACCTCGATCATGGTTTCACAAGATGATATCACAAAGTGCGACCGCACGATATTTACATCAGACATAACGGGTGACGTGCGATAGAGAGCGCAAAAAAAAGGCGGCGAAACCGCCACCTTTTTCAAAACTTGTGAAAAGTACCGATCAGGACGCCATGGCATCCGGTGCGGTTCTTTTGCTTTTTTCAATCAGCTTGTTAACGGCGGTGACATAGGCAACACAGGACGCGACAACCGTGTCGGTGTCTGATGCATTGCCAACCACAGTGCGGTCTTCACCGTCGAGTTTAACTGTCACAGTACCTTGTGCGTCGGTACCCTCGGTCACGGCGTGCACCTGATAGAGTTTCAGGCGCCAGTCATGGGGATAGATTTCCTTGATCGCATTAAACGTCGCGTCAATCGGGCCATCACCAGTGGTTTTCGCCGTGCGGCTTTCGCCATCCACAGTCAGTTCGAGTTCCGCCGTCTGCGGCCCGCGTGAGCCACAGGTCACGGTCAGGCCAACGAACTTGATGTGTTCGTTGTCACGCATGCCGTCATCGACCAGAGCGACAATATCGTCGTCGTAAACTTCTTTTTTCTTGTCGGCCAGTTCCTTGAAGCGTGCGAAGGCATCTTCGATGGCATTGTCACCCAGTTCGGTAAAGCCCAGTTCCTTGAGCTTTTCCTTAAAGGCGTGGCGACCGGAATGCTTGCCCATCACCAGACTGGATTTATTCAGGCCGATGCTTTCGGGCTTCATGATTTCATAGGTTTCAGCATTTTTCAGGAAGCCGTCCTGATGGATGCCGCTTTCATGGGCAAATGCGTTCGCACCAACAATGGCTTTGTTTGGCTGAACAACAAAGCCTGAAACAGCCGAAACCAAACGCGATGCGTTCATGATTTTGGTTGAATCAATGCCGGTTTCATACGGGAAGGCATCATTGCGGGTTTTCAACGCCATGATGATTTCTTCGAGTGCGGCGTTCCCGGCACGTTCGCCCAAACCATTGATGGTGCATTCGATCTGACGTGCACCGGCATGAACCGCTGCCAGCGAATTCGATACCGCCATGCCCAGATCATTGTGGCAATGAACCGACAGGATTGCCTTGTCGATGTTTGGCACGCGGTTAAACAGCATGGTCATCAGATTGGCATATTCGGTTGGGGTAGTATAGCCAACCGTATCGGGGATGTTGATTGTGGTTGCACCGGCGTCAATTGCCGCTTCAACGCAGCGGCACAGGAAGTCGTGCTCGGTCCGTGAGCCGTCTTCTGCCGACCATTCAACATCATCTGTGAATTTACGCGCCAGCGTCACACTTTCGATGACCTTTTCCAGAACGCGTTCTGGTTCCATCTGCAGTTTGTATTTCATGTGCAGCGGGCTTGTGGAGATAAAGGTGTGAATACGTTTGTTTTCCGCAGGTTCCAGCGCCTCAGCAGCGCGTTCAATATCACCCTTGGCCGCACGGGACAGCGAACAGATGGTCGGGCCCTTGATTTGCTTGGCGATTTCATTGACGGATCGGAAGTCGCCATTCGATGCGATGGCAAAGCCTGCTTCGATGACGTCAACTTTCAGTTCCGCCAGAGCATGTGCCACACGCAGTTTCTCATCGAGCGTCATCGACGCACCCGGGGACTGTTCCCCATCACGCAGGGTGGTGTCAAAAATGATGACGCGATTGTCGTTTGCACTAGCCATTGTCTTGTTTCCTGATCAAACGGGCCTTGCCCGGTATATACAAATTCTGTCTGGAAGGAGTGCGGGCCATCTGGCGCGACTTTTTCCCCTGAGCTGCGGCACCGTGATCAACGTCGTTTGCGTGATCTGGTCCGTCGTCTTTCGCTCAGGGGCGTGTAAGTCGTAGCGCGCCTAGGGCAGCGAGACCAAGTAGACCGAAAAGTAGGTTGAGAGCAGACAGCACAAAGGCGCCGGAAGCGGTGGCTTCGGCGCGATCGGCAAATGCATCAATGTTGCAATTGTCTGCGGTCATCGGTCTTCATCAAATGGTTTTCTAGGTCAGACGGTGCTGGCGACGTCTCCAATTTCGTTTGAGCGCCCACGAAGGTCAAGTAGTTTTTGTATCTTTTGGCGGCTTTTTTGAGTGGAATTTAGCGAGCCACGCTAATCGGCAGGCTCATTCTTTGGCTTTGACGGGGTATTTTAATGTTCAGGCATGCCATACTTGGAAAAAGATGCTGGCTGGGTTTCACGTTATCAGGTAGTGGTTTTGCCCTGATTTTGCAAATTGTGAGATTTGCGGATCATAGTTGCGCGCCACCCATCGTCACAGGAATATTCTATGGTCAGTTTGTCCTTGATCGGGGCCTTTATCCCGACGGCCTTTTTTGTCTCGATTACGCCGGGTATGTGCATGACGCTTGCGTTGACACTTGGCATGACCATTGGGCTTCGCCGTACCTTGTGGATGATGATGGGCGAACTGGTTGGCGTTGGGATCGTTGTTGTTGCATCGGCACTTGGTGTGGCAGCCGTAATGTTGCAGTACCCGGCGATATTTGCCGTCTTTAAATACATTGGCGGTGCATATCTTGCGTGGTTGGGCATCCAGTTATGGTTGTCGCGTGGACGCATGGCAATTTCATCCGAAGTCGAGGGTGCCAAGACGGCAACCCCCTATGGCTTGATAACCCAGGGGTTCGTGACGGCCATTGCTAATCCAAAAGGCTGGGCTTTCATGATTTCATTGCTGCCCCCCTTTATCAGTCTGGAACATGCGATGGCGCCACAGCTTTCGGTGCTGGTTGTAATCATCCTGATGACCGAACTGATTTGCATGACGCTGTATGCGACAGGCGGCCGTTCGTTGCGTCGGTTCCTTGAAAAAAGCGGCAATGTCCGCATACTCAACCGGATCGCAGGGACCTTGATGGTGGCTGTTGGTGTTTGGTTGGCATCAAGCTGAGTGGACTGCTGGAACCGGTATGTGGCCTCGTTTGAAAAAGCCCTAAGTCGTTATTCTTTCGTGCGTTAATATTTGTTTTGTTACTTGGCACTACCATATGCAATTAAGGAAAAATTGCAGGGTGAGCAGTCATGCGCGAAATGCGCTGTATCATTTTTGAAGATGGTGAACTGGTCAAGGCGCTGATGGCGTATCGCCGTCGTTCGGGCAAACCTCTTCCGTCTGGGCAGATCAGCGGTCTGGAGATCGAAAAGAAGCCCGAAGTCATCGTGCGGATGTCAATCACATCGGATGCTGGCGAAACGGTCGTCGTGCCAAGCTCGGGGGCAGAACTTGCTGCGGCAATGATCGCGTATTGCATTGATACAAGAGTACCTGTGCCTGCATCCTCGAACAAATCCATCACGACGATTGATGGTCATATCGCACTTAAAATTATGCTGAGCTGATGTATTCTGAACGGGTCAGAATAAAGACCCAGAATCAAAAAATCGCGGAGCAAACCGCGATTTTTTCGTTTGTGATTTAGCTGTCGTGTTCTGTACAGGTCTCTATTACCACTGCATCATCTTGCCCTTAAGCGCACCCATGCGTTCGTCTTCGTTTTTGAAGGTTTGCCCTGATGCAATGCCATCTTGCATCTTCGTCATCAAAAGCCACTGTTTGACCTTCATGAAGCGCGGCGCAAGGAACTGGTAAGTGTCTCGGACAAGTCGAACGGCCACCGGGCCACGCTCAACCTCAAGGTTTTCCCACTGAACAATGAGCGGTTCCCAAGCACGCAGGCGGCGATGCAAGTCATCGCGTTTGGTGCGTATATATTGCCGTTGGGACGAAAAGTTTTTCAGGACTGACATGATTTCGCCGGTATTGGCGTCAATCTCTTCAAATGTCGTTTCGAACTTCTTCTTGGCATCATCAAGCAAGCGAATGGCTTGGGTGACAGTTTCCAAAACGCCTTTTTCATGCGCGTAAATGCGGCGAAGTTCCTGCATCTTGCGGTCAACCATCTTGATGCTTCGGTATTTCTCGCGCAATGTCTCGACATAGGAAAGTTCGTCTGCAACCTGATGAACCAGATTGACAACTTCCTCGCGGTTTTCCTTGCCCAATCCAAGCTTCTCGGCAACTTCGTCAAAAGCCTGATTGATCTTCTTTTTGGTGCCGGGGTCTTCCGCGATCTGCATGAGCTGATCAGGATCCGTGATCAGTTCTTCGTTGCCTGACATCCAGGTCACCAACTGCATGGTGATACGGTTATAGGCAATCGCCTGATGTGCTTCGTCGACATCCCAAGACGCCTCGCCCGTCAGAACTTCAAGCGGAAGGTCATCGCCCGGGCGCAATATGTTAATGAAATTAAGGGCCTTGTCGACCAGGCTGATCAACTCACCATCCTTGGAATTCACATCAATATCGAATTCGCGGCAGATAGCACGCAGCGGCAGCGAAACAACCGATCCCTCGGCCATTTGCAGCACAAACAGAGCTTCGTCTGAAATATCAGACTTTTGAAAGTGGCATTCTTCGAACGTTTTGAAAATCTTGTGTTCAAGTTCAATTTTACGTTCGGATTTGTTTCGCGTCATATGGTCGCTCCGCCCCGCAAAGCCATTGCATTCTTATGTTGTATGGCACAAGACCGAATATAAGGGGTTCGGCCTGTTCATTTTGGCTTGCCGAGACACAATCGGGTTTGCTCGAAGTCAAATTCGCATCACACCACTTATGGCATAGATAGGCCCAAAGATGGTCTTATTTTCCGGTAGACCCGGTATGTGTTTTTTTATTGAGACATACAGGTGTTTCGCCCACCTTGTTTTGCCTCGTATAGCGCATTGTCTGCACGATCAACAAATTCCAGTATATTCTCGCCAAGTCGATAGGACGTCAAGCCGATTGAAACAGTTAACTTGCCGAAACTCTTGCCTGTTTTTTTGTTGATAATCTGTTGTGTTGAAACATTGTTGCGAAGTTTATCTGCCAGCTTTTTAGCATTTTCCAGCGACGTGTCGGGCAGGATAATGGCAAATTCCTCGCCGCCATAACGGGCAACAGTATCCGCACCCTTGGTCGAATTTACCAGAACCCGCGCCACTGCTTTTAAGACGCCATCGCCAGTGCGATGGCCGAAATTATCATTGAATGCCTTAAAGTGATCAATATCGACCATCAACAACGACAACTCCACCCCGGTTTCCATGGTTGTGGTAACCGCATCGCGGAGTGACGTGTCAAAGTTCTTACGGTTGGCGATCCCCGTTAAGGTGTCCGTCAGCGCATCACGGCGTACCAGTTCCAGTTCGCTGCGCACACGACGGACTTCCTGATGGTACTCACCAAGGTTACTGTTGAAATCACCATAACGATTTCGCGCCGTGTGCGTCGCCTTTGACAGGTTTTGTGTCACCGAATGCACATCTTCTTGCGAAATTCCGTCTTCTGACAGTCGGTTTGATGCCGTGTCAATTTCATCACAGAATATTTCGGTGTCACGGATAACGGAATGAACCGCCTCTTCAACGCGTTCAACCGCGGCCTGTAATCCTTCGACGCCCTGATCGATTTTCTGCTGAAGCGCGTTGCTTCCAAGATACTTGTGATAAATCCGAAAGACGGTTTCTTCATCAAGCTCCTGGGTGTTGCGGATCAACACCTTGATCAATTGGCTAAGTTCGGGAACTTCATCGGTCAGATAGCTGTAAAATACATGATAGACCTGCGGGGTTGGTTGCAGGTTCAGTTCATTAATCAGCGTCATCACGTTTTGCGCAATGTCACGAGGATTTGCGATCTTGGTTGTCGCTGTTGCTGTCACGGTCTGCTTTTCCGATCAGATAACCAAATTCCCACGTTGTTTTACCTGTGTCCCACCATGGTCACATTGAGACAGTATCGTGTGACCTTGCTCGTTTTTTTCGCATCGTTTAAGCCGTGCGTATTTTACATATTTGGTCATCATCGTTCGAATACTAGTCAAAAGTCACGAGAAACTATCAACCAAATCATGACAAATTCAGTCATTGTGGTTGCCTTCGATATGATGGCCAGCAAACAGCGGCTTCTTGAACCATTAAAGTCTCAGCGCCACATGCCTGACAATAGTACTTTTTTCTATCAGGGTGACGACATGATGTTACGGGCGGTGAATGTCGGAAATTGGTGTGTGCTTTTCTTGATAGTTTTGGTCGGGGTTGTTTGGCTCCGCGAGGCACATGCGCAAGACGATCGCGTGGAAAGTGTTCGGGTTGGCAGTGTTGTCACCGTTACCGATCCGTGGCTTTTATCCCTTACGCTGGGGCAACAAAATTTTTACAAAACGTTGCGCGCAATGTCGGGACGGCAATGGTCCGATGGGCTGCCGTTTGACCGATTGTATGGTTTGTTCGCAAGTCGGCAATTTGATTGCATCGTTGGCGAGGCTCCAATCGAGCCTGCTGAGACGATTGCATCCGTTCACAAGGTAAGGTTTGAAATGGTGATGTTCGCCCGGACGGGCGAAAATTTGGTGCGGAATGATAGCGTGACGGTCGGCTATCTTGCGACATTGCCACGCATGAAGCTTCCCTTAGCGCAAGACGTTGAATGGTATGGTCTGCGGACAATCAAGCAAGGGGTCGACCTGATCGGAGCAGGGCGAATTGATGTGCTGATTGCACATGCCAGCCTGTTTGATGACGACCCATCTATTGCGCGGCTACCATTCCCGCCTGTGCACGTCATTGAACTGGCTTTGGTATGCCATGATACCCCCAAAAACCGCGACTTTATTACGGCATTTGATGCCCGGTTAAGATCGGTACGCGATGACGCTGGCAACACAGGAACCGCTATCCCGACAAGCCGGGTCGGTGTGTCTTAATGTTCGTTCTTCGTTGCGTCTTCATTTATGCCCAACAGCGGCATGCGGCAGCCTATCCTCAACCTTCTCGATCTTGATCAAGGTATTTCTAACTCGGTTCATTGCTCAGAAAGAATGATTTCCTTTGCTGTCGTGGGCGATGTTGCACATCGAGGCAGGAGACACACATCGTGTCTTGTAGCCCGCTTTTGTGCGTTCAGTCGGTTTAGAGCTGTTGGATTATTGAAGTGTTCTGAAGACGTCGCCACATAACAGCCTGCGCAAAGTTTCAGTCACGTTTTACAGATCATTGGTTCATGGCCCGAATGTAGGATGGATTGATGGTCTTCCGGTCGGTGTTTCGTCATCAGAATGGGACCGGAATACTTGGCAGTTCGACGATATCAGCTTGACCCCTTTTGAGCAGCGAAAGTTCCTGATCCGACTTGGAACTCAAAGTCGCCCGGTTTCGTTTGAGGTCATTCCTTACAATCGATTTCGTCAACTTATGGACAACGAACAAATTGACTGTGTGTTGAGCTCGCAGCCCGCAGAGTTTGATAACACCATCGCGGCAGCTAGCAGGGTTCATTTTGAATTACGGCTGTTTACTCTTGCTGGTGTTGATTTGACGTTATTGCCAAATGTCGAAATTGGCATCCTTGCTAATTTGCCAAGACCAAAAGTGCCTTTGACGTCTGAGATCATTTGGCATGATCTGAGCAGTCTTGAGCAATCTGTGGATTTGCTCTCGGCGGGGCGTCTTGATGCAATCGTAGGTGATGTTGCCCATATTCGAATGTATGACAATATCAGTATTGTTCCGGTCGACCTTCCTCCTGTTATAACCATAAAGTTGGCTCTTATTTGTCAGGATACAGAACCCTTGCGTGAATTCGTTGGCGAATTTGATTCATCTATGGGTGTGTCAGGTTTTCGCCATTCACAGTCAGATGAAAACCGTTACACGGTTTTGAATGCCTGATAGCGAAAAAAGAACTTCATACATGAATCCATTGCACTAAGGCCAAAATTCGGTAATTATTGAAACAGTGCAGCACATCTTGTCGGGGCATGGTTGCCTTCTGGTTGGGGGAAGTTATGCTCTTTCCGGGTGTGGTGCAGGGACTGTTTTCTAGCACTTCCTCAAAAGGGAAATGCGCTTACTAAACTAAGGACGACGACGGATATGGCTACCGGAACGGTTAAGTGGTTTAATGCGACCAAGGGTTATGGCTTCATCACCCCTGACGAAGGCGGCAAAGATGCATTCGTGCATATCACCGCTGTTCAGCGTGCTGGTCTGCAGGGACTTGATGAGGGTCAAAAGGTTGAATTCGAGCTGATTGAAGGTCGTAACGGCCGCATGTCGGCAGAAGAACTCTCCATCGGGTAATTGATTTTGGATTGCAGCTTTTGCTGACAACCGTTAACGCGCCGGGCTTCCGGCGCGTTATGCGTTTAAAGGGTTTTGTTGTAGGGTGTCTGACCAAAGACACAACACACGGCAAGTACCCATTCTCATGAGCCTCGATCTTCCCAGTGCACCGGTCGCAAAAGATGCCAATAGCCAGGCCGAATGGCGCCATGCCGTCAGGCGTGCTTTGCTGGGATGGCGCTCCGCACTTGATACGGCCACACACCAACATTTATCACATCAGGTTCAGGCGCATTTTTCCGAATTTCTGGAAAGTCGGGCCGGGGCTACTGTCGGGTTTTACTGGCCGATCCAGAACGAAATTGATCTGCGTTCCGTGATAGCGCGTCATCTTGAGGCGGGCGGCAAGGCTGCCTTGCCAGTTGTACCGGGCAGGGATCAGCCCATGGTCTTTCACGATTGGACACCCAAAACAAAAATGGCGCCCGGTTTCGCCCGAATTCCCGAACCGCAAGATACTGATGCGGTTGCTGTGCATGTTTTGCTTGCACCCTTGGTGGGCTTTGACGGGGCAGGGTATCGGTTGGGCTATGGCGGTGGATTTTTTGACCGCACCCTTGCGGATATGAAACGCCGACCCTTGGTTGTCGGGATCGGGTTTGAGGCCACCAGACTTGGCAATATCATGCCCCATCAATATGACGTGCCGGTTGATGTTTTAATTACGGACCGCGGTATTCAGACCGTCAGCGATCAGGCGCTGCCGGCCGAGGACAAGGCCGATCAGTCATCGCCACCGTGTCATCTGAGTACCTGACGCTCAGGCAGATTCTACTCTTCTGAACGGTCTGTGTTGTCGCGATCACGGTCATAGTGCCGATGGATTGGAAAGGCTGGCAACCAAGCCTCGCGGCGGATGGTCCAAAGTTCATAGGTTGGTTTTAAAAGGTCCGGGTCATCAAGCGATCCAAGGTTGACCTCGATCTCATCGTCACTGCGCGAAAAAACGGACGATCCGCAGGCTGGACAGAAATGCCGCTCCTCGTAATCGCGTGTTTCACCTTCGACCCTCACCGCATCCTCAGGAAAAACCGCCGAAGCATGAAAAAGCGCACCATGATGCTTGCGACAATCCATACAGTGACAGAGCCCGACCCGATAGGGGGCACCTATAGCCACAATTTGCACCTTGCCACACAGGCAACCACCGGTGAAACGGTCCATGCGGGTTCTCCTCTTGGATCAAGCGAGCGGTACCATTTTGATCAACAAAACCGCAACGATGACTTTTCGCTAACCTTGGTCTATTTCCAATCTGGTCGTTGGTTGTCGATCATTGCTTTAAAGCATTTTGCTTTTAATCTGATGCATAACCAGCAGCCTTAAAGAAGTTCCAGCATTCGTTTGGTTCGAAGATGTCGCATATATTTCCGATGGCCTTGATAAGATCATCATAGGTTCTGGCACCGATGCGTCTGAGATGAGCCTTGAGTTTCGAGAAAGCTTGCTCAATCGGATTTAGATCGGGACTGTAAGGTGGCAGGAAGAGGAACCAGCAGCCCCGGTCTTTAAGGACTTCGGCGGCACGCGGACTTTTATGGGTATTGAGATTGTCGAGAATGATAAGGGTTCCCGGCTCGAGCAAGGGAGCCAGCTGAGTTTCAATATAGGTATCAAATGCCGGACCGTTCATGGCCCCTTCGATCACCCAGGGGGCGATCAGGGCATCGCAGGTCAGGCCCGCGATGAAAGTTTGTGTTCTCCATTTGCCGAAAGGGGCAGCTCCATAGAGCCTCTCCCCCAGCAGAGAACGCCCCCGCAACCGGGTCAGATTGGTTTTGGCGGAGGTTTCGTCGATGAAGACGAGCCGATGGGGCTCTTGTCGCATACGTGTCTGACGTCCGGTAACCCAGACCCGTCGGTCCCTGACAATTTCAGGACGCTCACGCTCTGTGGCAATCAAACCTTTTTTTATATGAATAACCGGCCCGTTTGAGAGCCCGGTGGATTGAGGACAGTTGCACATCCACACCCCGGACATCTCGCAACGCATCGGCCAATTCCTGCAACGTAATGTCCGACTTTGACTTCACCTGTCCGATCAGAAAATCCATATGTGCCGGAAGTTTCCCCGCTTTACCGGGCGCACGGCCTTGAGGTTTGGGAGCTATCACTCCGTCGCGCCGATAAGCCGCAGCAAGACGCACTGCCGTGCTCGCAGAAACACCGAATACAACCGCCGCAGCACGCGCTGAATAGCCCTGCTCTATATATCTAACGATCCGTTCCCGAAGATCCAATGAGTACGGTTTGCCCATGAAACACCTCCTGAAAGAAGTGAATCACATAAATGAACCAAGGGGAATCCCTTCAATGATTCTTATTAAAAGCAAAACGCTTTAAGACAAGCAGTCGTCAACGCAACAAAGGAAAGCGCGGCTTTAAACTGATAATGGGGGGAGTTGGTGGGGCAAGAGAGTTGGCTGGGGAACCTGGATTCGAACCAGGACTGACGGAGTCAGAGTCCGTAGGTCTACCGTTAACCTATTCCCCAGCAGACGAACAAAAAGTTCGACACGACCTTGGCCGTTGGTGGCGTGTGAATTAATGGATCAGATATGGGTTGTCAAGGCAATGAGTGGGCAGGGTAAGCAGGAAATGCCGATTTTGATAAATTATCGCGTTCGATTGCCTGTTTTGGTACTTAAATCAGAAGTGCTTTTTACAAAAAGCGCGGCCTGAGCCGGATTTGAGATATTTTTCAAAATCTTCTGCTTTTGCGGGATCGTCAAAGTTTACAGTTGTTCTGACTTTCCACGGCTTGAACTTGTTCGTATGTATGGACGCACCGTTATTATGCTGCGCCAGACGTCTGTTCAGGTCCGTCGTTAAGCCGACGTAAAAATGTTCAAGATGATTGATGCTTTGTAAAATATAAACGCAGTACACAAGGCCCGCCTTCGTTGCGCTTCGCTCAACTACGGCGAGGCATTCCGTTTCGCACGCGTCGCCTCGATAAATCTCGTCGAAGCTAAATTTTGCCGCAGGCAAAATTAGCGAAGACGGATGGCTGGGGAACCTGGATTCGAACCAGGACTGACGGAGTCAGAGTCCGTAGGTCTACCGTTAACCTATTCCCCAACAGAAGTCTTCCACACTGCAACGCGTGATGCGCCTCGGTGTGGGGCGGTATTTATAAAACCGGGTGGGCTTTGGCAACCCCTTTTTTGTCAGAAGGGGCTCATCCATGTGTTTCTTGCATAGGGCATTTGCCTTGTCAGCGATTGTCGTTACACTCATATAGCTGATTCGCAAACGTGTCATATAATTGACGCGTTGATGCGCGACATAGATAGATCATTGGTCACAGAAAGCAGGTTTTGGAAAGGTGAAGCAGGTTCATCCTCATAGCAATTCGCAAGGGGCCGTAAGCTCCGATGGCGGCGCTGCGATGGGCGAGCATGCCGTGCTTGAAGTGCGCGAAAAACCTGTATTGCCAAAACCTGGCACCACGGTTCACACCGGAACACCGGTGGGAACATCGTCGCGCATGATCGATTGCATTACCGCCCCGCTGTATGCCGCCATTGATCTGGGCAGTTCAAACTGCCGGCTTTTGGTTGCGCGTCCGTGCAATGATGGTTTTAAGGTCATTGATGCATTTTCGCGGGTTGTGCGCCTTGGCGAAGGAGTGCGCGAAAAAGGCTATCTTTGTGAGGCGGCAATGGATCGGGCGATTGATGCATTGCGCGTGTGCGCCAAAAAACTGCGCAAGCACCCCGGCGCAAGTTTGCGCGCCGTTGCCACAGAAGCCTGCCGTTCGGCAAACAATCGTGACGATTTTATTCAACGGGTACGCGATGAAACCGGCATTTCGCTTGATATCATCAATCCGGATGAAGAAAGCCGTTTGGCGCTTCAGGCCTGCTCGGCACTTCTCGATGAACGTCCCTATGCGGTGGTCTTCGATATCGGTGGCGGCAGTACGGAGATTTGCTGGATCAAGGTGGATAACACTGGCAAGACCCAGTGTATTGAAACATTGTCGATGCCGTGCGGGGTGTTGTGCCTGACCGAACGTTATGCCTCGGTCGAGGAACGCCGCCAACGGTTTGAAGCAATGCGCACCGAAATTCGCGAGCGGCTCGAAGAATTCGCCAGCCGCAATTGCTGTTCGGATATGCTTGATGACGACAAGGTACAAATGGTCGGCACATCGGGCACGGTGACGACCTTCTGCGGCATTGCACTCGGTCTGGAACGCTATGAACGTCACAAGGTTGACGGATCAGATTTGCGATTTGATGACGCTGAACGCGTGACCGAGTTGCTGCTGCGCATGGAATCAGACAAGCGCAAAGGCCATCCTTGCATTGGCAATCAACGTGCCGAGCTGATGGATGCCGGGGCGGCGATCTTTGCTGCGATTCGGGATATATGGCCGCTGGCGACGCTTAAAGTTGCCGATCGGGGCCTGCGAGAAGGAATTCTCGTCGATTTGATGCGTGCAGACGGCCATGCTATTGACCCGTGCGATGCACGCCGTCATACAGTGTCGCATATTAAAGCCAACTCCTGACCGGACATCGTCGATTTGTTCGATGACACCGACAGGACGCTGGTCATCACAGAATTCAGTGCAGGAAATATCATGAGCGACAATAGCAGCGGAAAAGGCGGTTCACGCCGTCGCAAGGGTTCGGCCATTGCCGCAATTGATACCGGCGCACGCCGTGGTCTGCGTACACGGGTCAAAAGTGCCAAGGGGCGCAAGATTTCATCAACCCGCTGGCTCGACCGGCAGCTCAATGACCCCTATGTGCAAGAAGCAAAACGTCTTGGCTACCGGTCGCGTGCAGCGTTTAAGCTGATTGAAATCAACAACCAGTTTGATTTGCTCCGTCCCGGAATGCGGATTGTCGATCTGGGCGCTGCGCCGGGTGGCTGGACTCAGGTTGTGGTCGACATGGTCGGCTCAAAGCAAGGCAAAGGTCAGGTCGTTGGCCTTGATATCCTTGAATGGGAAGGTCTGTCAGGTGCTACCTGTCTGCAGGCCGATTTCCTTGATCCGGCAGCACCCGACATGATCAAACACGCCCTGCAGGGCCCGGTTGATGCCGTGATTTCCGATATGTCACCGGAAACCACCGGACACCGCCAGACCGACCATATTCGCATCATTGATCTGGTCGAACATGCGTTGCTGTTTGCTGAGGAAGTCCTCGCACCGGGCGGTATTTTTATCGCCAAGGTGTTTAAGGGCGGCACGGAAAACGATCTTTTGAACCGTGTGAAAAAGAACTTCCGCGTTTCCAAGCACGCCAAACCACCGGCATCGCGCCCGGAAAGCCCGGAAGCCTATTTGATCGCGACTGGTTTCCGTGGGCAGAACAATGCGGAAAATGACATCAATAGCGCAGAAATCCCCGAAGACGACAATTGGTCGCCGGTTGAATAGCAGGGACTAATTTACCGGTTTCCGGCGTGGCGGCCTCGTCACGCACATCGTGATTAATCGCAAATGACGTTGCGCTATATCAAATAGTTTCGTGTCGATTGTGGGTTACACTTCTTCCAAAGTGGGTACGCTTGGTCACAGAACGTCCAAGCGTTTTGACGATGTTTTGGTTGGTTCCATCTGACCAGAATTCGCGGGGGCTATTGGATGAAGCACGATCAGTTGTTTCTTACGGGTGTCGAACGTTATTTCGATGATACCGAAATCATCGTCTCAAAAACCGATACCAAGGGGCGTATCACCTACGCCAACGATGTTTTTCTGCGTGTCGCAGGCTACAGCGAAAAGCAGTTGTTGGGCCAACCCCACAGTATTATTCGTCATCCCGATATGCCGCGATGTGTTTTTTCATTGCTGTGGGAAACAGTTGCGGCGGGGCGCGAGATATTTGCCTATGTGATTAATCGCTGTGCCAACGGGGATCATTACTGGGTTCTGGCCAATGTAACGCCGACCATCGGCCGGGATGGCAAGATCATCGGATATCATTCCAATCGCCGGGTGCCGCGTCGTGATGCGCTAAAACAGGTCATCCCGCTGTATGCAGCCCTGTGCGAGGAAGAAGAAAAAGAACGCAACCGTAAGGAAGGCATGGCGCGCAGCACGGCAAAGCTGGGGGCGCTCTTGGCGGATGCGGGTGTCGATTACGATCAGTTTGTTTTTACCCTGTAAGCCATTTGTGCCGGGAAAACAAAAAAGGGGGCTTGCCTGACGGCAGCCCCATCGACCAGTTTCTAACGCAATGCACAAAATATTGCAGCAATAAATTCGCAGGGCTGTTATGGGCGCAGAAAACTTGGCATATAGGTCATAACGTGTATAAGTTCCGCGCCAACTCAGATTAACGAGGTGGCCACATGACCCGCATTGCAGAAGCCCTGACGTTTGACGACGTACTGATCAAACCCGCAGCATCAGAAGTGCTGCCTGCTCAGGTGCAGACAAATACCCGCATTACTAAGAAAATTTCTCTCAATATCCCGCTGCTTTCCTCGGCTATGGATACCGTAACCGAAAGTGCCATGGCGATTGTTATGGCGCAGAACGGTGGTATGGGGGTCATTCACAAGAACCTCGGTATCGTCCAGCAGGCCGAAGAAGTCCGGCGCGTGAAAAAGTTCGAATCGGGCATGGTGGTCAACCCGATCACCATTCATCCTGATCAGACGCTTGCTGATGCGCTTGACCTGATGGACAATAACCGCATTTCCGGTATCCCGGTTGTTGAACGCAGCACAAACAAGCTGGTTGGTATTCTCACCAACCGTGATGTGCGCTTTGCGTCCAACCGTGCGCAGCCGATTTCCGAACTGATGACCTATGAAGGTCTGGTGACGGTAACCGAGAACGTAAATACCGAAGAAGCTAAAAAGCTTTTGCACCAACACCGCATTGAAAAGCTGCTGGTGGTGGATGATGCCTATCGCTGTACTGGCCTGATTACGGTCAAGGACATCGAAAAAGCCAAACTTCACCCTAATGCTTGCAAAGACGAAAGTGGTCGTCTTCGCGCTGCTGCCGCAACCGGTGTCGGCGAAGCTGGCTTTGAACGTGCCACGGCACTTGTTGAAGCCGGTGTTGATGTTCTGGTGATCGATACCGCCCACGGCCATTCGTCTGGCGTGATCAAGGCAGTCGAGCAGATCAAAGCAAAATTTGGCGATACCCAAATCATTGCCGGTAACGTTGCCACTGCTGATGCGGTCAAAGCCCTGTATGATGCCGGTGCCGATGCGGTGAAGGTCGGGATTGGCCCCGGGTCGATTTGCACGACCCGCATCGTTGCGGGTGTTGGCGTTCCGCAGCTGACCGCTGTTTTGGAATGCGGTGAAATCGCACATAAACTTGATATTCCGATCATCGCTGATGGTGGCATCAAGTTTTCCGGTGATATCGCCAAGGCGATGGCCGCAGGTGCAAGTACCTGCATGGTCGGCTCCCTTCTGGCCGGGACGGACGAAGCACCGGGCGAAGTCATTTTGTATCAGGGCCGTTCGTACAAATCCTATCGCGGGATGGGCTCGGTCGGGGCGATGGCACGTGGTTCGGCGGATCGCTATTTCCAGGAAGACGTTCAGGACAACCTGAAACTGGTCCCCGAAGGCATCGAAGGCCGTGTCCCTTACAAAGGTCCGGCAGGTCAGATCATTCACCAGCTGGTTGGCGGTCTTAAGGCATCAATGGGCTATACCGGTTCGGCAACACTTGCCGATTTCCGCGCACGGGCTGAATTTGTGCGCATCACCAATGCGGGCCTGCGCGAAAGCCATGCCCATGATGTGACCATCACCCGCGAAGCCCCGAACTACCGTCCGGGCGGCTAAGCGCGGGCTGCTTTTTGATTGGCTGGTCTGCCCTGCATTTTGATGTGGTTGGCGAACGATCAAAGCCATGATAAGAGCGGCGAAGAATTTTTGGATGACGGCAGGCTTTCCTGCCGTCATCCGCTTTTTTATCGTAAGGTGTAAGCGCGCTTCCCATATCGAAAGCAGCTTTATCACCCACAAACAGGTTGGAATTTCGCTTTGAAACCCGGTGCTCGTATCGCGGCCGTTATTGAACTTTATGACGGTTGGACCCATACCAGAGATGACGCAGATCGCGTCGTATCAGGCTATTTCGGATCACGCCGTTATATCGGCGGTGGCGATCGCCGTGAAATCAGCGAACGTTTTTATAACCTGATCCGCCATCAGGCGCGGTTGGGTTGGTGGCTGGCCGAGTGCGGTTATGAATTCCAGGATGGCCGGGCACGCATGATTGCCGATCTGGTGCTTCATGACAATTTGAAAACGGTCGATCTCGAAGACCGTTTCACCGGCGAACAATTCTGCCCGGATCCGCTTCATCCCAATGAAAAGCACCTGATCAATAAACTTTCGGGTAAAACGCTGGATCATGATGGGCAGCCAGGTGCTGTTAAAACCGAACTGCCGAAATGGCTGTATTCGGAACTTTTGAAGCTCCATCATGAAAACCTGCCCGAAGAAATGGCGGCTTATAACAAGCCGGCCAAACTTGATCTGCGGGTAAACCGCCTGCGCGGGACGGTTGATGATGCCATTAAGTCGCTTGAGGCCGATGGCATTAAAAACATCAAAAAAACGCCCTATGCCCCCAATGGTCTGCGCTTGCCGCTTGGTCTGAACATGCTGGTGACGGCGGCCTATAAGGATGGCCTGATTGAAATTCAGGACGAAGCATCGCAGATTTGTGTAAATATCGTCGATGCCAAGCCGGGCATGACCATTCTTGATATGTGTGCGGGCGGCGGTGGCAAAACCCTTGGTATTGCTGCTGACATGCGTGGCAAGGGTCGTATCCTTGCCTGTGATACCCATGCGGCCCGTCTTGATAATGCACGCAAACGTGCGCGCCGTGCCGGGGCAGGCGACTGCATTCAGCAACGCATTATTTCTGATGAACGCGACACATGGTTGCGCAGCAAATCCGGGTTCTTTGATCGCGTCTTGCTTGACGTTCCGTGTTCGGGCCTTGGCACCTTGCGCCGCAATCCGGCCCTGCGCTGGCGGATTGGTCAGCGCGATGTCCGTGCGATGATGGCCGAACAAAGCAAAATCCTCAAAGCCGGTGCCGCACGCGTGACAAGGGGCGGGCGGCTAATTTATGCGACCTGTTCGATCATGCCCGAGGAAAACGAACGTCTGATCGAGACCTTTATGCGTGATCGTAAGGATTTCAAACCGGTTCCGATCAGTGACATTTGGCCCGATGCGCCAAAATCCGTACCGGTACCGGGCGGTAAAGACAAGCCATGGCTACGTCTGTCGCCCAACGTGCACGGCACTGACGGTTTCTTTGTCGCGGTGTTTGAACGCACGGCAAAAGGCAAGGCAAAGTAATGATGCTTGTGGTTGCGGCATCCTCCCAACGATCCTTGCCCGCTACCGCCCTTACTCTGCCCGCTCTGACCGGCCTTATGACTTTGGCTCTGACACATATAAAAAAGGCCCTGCGCGCATCTGCCGCAGGGCCAGTTTTATTTTACCGTGAACGCAAAGTTGCGTTGAAGATATCTTCTACAGTCTGCTCGGGCCACCAAACCAAACCCGTCTCTGAAAATCAAACAGAGAGCTTATTCTGTCTTCTGGGCCGGTTCTTTGGTTGCGCCTTCTTTGGTCATGGCATCGTTGTTAAGCAAGTTGTTCATGCCCGGAACCGCACTACCGTCTTCTTCGGTCTGTGGGCTGGCCTCAGTCTTGCTGTCTGCCATCGGATCGGACTTGGGCTGTGCTTCGCCGATTTCCGCACCCGGTGCCGGGATTTTCGGGATTTTGACCGCACCGGTCGCATTGCTGGTTTCTTCGGCGCCGATAATCGCAAGCGGGTTGTCGCCTTTGGACTGGGTCATGGCAATGGCGGTGGCGGCACCGGCCACAAGAATAAGACCCGCGACGGCAAGTGCGACTTTACTACCCTTGGAATTGCTCATGGTTGTGTGTCCCTATTTCTAATCAGTGTTGATGTGCTCATGCGTGGACGCGTTTTTGACCGCGTTCCGTTAAAGGTGAATGTGCCTGCCCATTGCGCTTTAAAAAGGGACCAATTGTGTATTTTTCAGGGGACGAAGTGCTCAAAAAGGTCGCAATTATCCCCAAACACCCGGTTTATGGGTGAAAGTTTTTTGAATGCATCGGTGGGTGACGGTTTGCGCCGGGTTGCCCATAACGATGGTTTGGCGTATGTACGGCGCAACCCCATCTTCGACGGAGATACGGCCCGATGACTGATCGCGTGCTGATTATTGATTTCGGATCCCAGGTCACCCAGCTTATTGCACGTCGTGTACGTGAAAGCGGTGTCTATAGCGAGATCCACCCTTTTAATAACATCTCGGATGAATTCCTGGATGAATATGCCCCCAAGGCGGTCATCCTTTCGGGTGGTCCGGCGTCTGTCCATTGGGACAAGGCACCATCTGCTCCGGCCCGCGTGTTTGATCTTGGCGTGCCAGTTCTGGGTATTTGCTATGGTCAGCAAACCATGGTCAATCAGCTGGGCGGCAAGGTTGCCACATCTGACCACCGTGAATTTGGTCGCGCCTTTGTCGATGTGATCGAAGATTGCGCGCTGTTTACCGGCACTTGGGCCGAAGGTGCACGCGAACAGGTCTGGATGAGCCACGGCGACCGCGTTGATGCGCTGCCTGATGGCTTCCGGGTTGTAGGAAAATCCGATGGCGCCCCGTTTGCTGCCATCGCCAATGATGACAAGAAATTCTATGCCGTGCAGTTCCACCCCGAAGTGGTACATACCCCGCATGGTGCGCAGTTGCTCAAAAACTTCACCCACGGCGTTGCCGGGTGTTCGGGCGACTGGACGATGAATGCCTATAAAGACGATGCGATTGAAAAAATCCGCAAACAGGTCGGTGATGGCAAAGTCATCTGTGGTCTGTCGGGCGGTGTTGATAGCTCCGTCACCGCGGTTCTGATCCACGAAGCGATTGGTGATCAACTGACCTGTGTGTTTGTTGATCACGGTTTCATGCGTTCGGGCGAGGCCGATCAGGTCGTTACCCTGTTCCGCGATCATTACAACATTCCACTGGTCCATGTGGATGCCGCTGACACCTTTATCGATGCCATCGAAGGTGAAATTGATCCGGAAACCAAACGCAAAACCATCGGTCGTCTCTTCATCGAAACATTCGAAGAAGAAGCCAAGAAGATCGGCGGTGCAGATTTCCTTGCACAGGGCACACTCTATCCTGATGTGATCGAAAGCGTTTCGTTCACCGGCGGGCCGTCCGTCACGATCAAATCACACCACAATGTCGGTGGTTTGCCAGAACGCATGAACATGCAACTGGTGGAGCCGCTGCGTGAACTGTTTAAGGACGAAGTCCGTGACCTTGGCCGTGAACTGGGCTTGCCCGACAGCTTTGTCGGACGTCACCCGTTCCCGGGGCCGGGCCTTGCGATCCGTATTCCCGGACAGCCGATCACGCGTGAAAAGCTTGATGTCCTGCGTAAGGCCGATGCGATTTACCTCGAAGAAATCCGCAATGCGGGTCTGTATGACGCGATCTGGCAGGCCTTTGCCGTGCTGCTGCCAGTCCGTACTGTTGGCGTGATGGGTGATGGCCGGACATATGATTATGCCTGTGCGTTGCGCGCGGTGACCTCAACCGATGGCATGACGGCGGACTTCTTCCCTTACCCGCCAGAACTTCTGGGCCGCATCGCCAACCGGATCATCAATGAAGTCAACGGCATCAACCGTGTCACCTACGACTTCACCTCCAAACCGCCCGGAACCATCGAGTGGGAATAAGTTTTCCGAAATCGTAAACTGCAAACGGCGCGTCCCAAGGGGCGCGCCGTTTTGTTTTGATACTTTAAGCCCACTCACGGTGGGCGATGGGGGCGGAAAGGCTTAACGCAGTGCTCGCCCATCAACATCCCAGTCCTGCCACCCCGGAAAGCTTAGCGGTTTTGCATTGTCAATCTGCGTAACATGTTCCACCCAACCATCAAGCAAAGCTTGCAGGTGGCTTTCAAGCGCATCCCTTGATTGATAGCTGTAACCATGGCCTTGGACGCCGTACGCGGTAAACGGTGGCAGAACGGAAAATCCCATGTAGTGTAGTGAATAATGCACCGGCCACAGCAGCGTGTCGGGATCGCCGCCACGTGCGCCGGGGCCAAAGGCTTGCGTAGGCGCACCACTTGTCATGGAAACAAGGGCGCGTTTGCCTCGGAAATATCCGGTGTCATAGCGCATCTTGCTGCTGTAAAGGCCGCCACTGACAAACACCCGGTCCATCCATCCTTTCAAGATTGCTGGCATGCCATGCCACCAAAGCGGGAATTGCAGAATAAGCAAATCGGCCTGCTCAAGTCGGTCAATTTCGCGGGTTACATCCGGGGCAAGTGTTCCGCCCTTATAGGCATGTCGCTGTTCGCCAAGCGGGGCGAAAATATCCCGATTTTCACGGTCTTGGTAATGGCGGGGAGCCTCGACAGGATCAAAACCCTCGGCATAAAGGTCGGACACTGTGACCTGGTGCCCGGCACGGCGCAGGGCATCACCGGCTTTCTGCGTCAGGCTGGCGTTAAAAGAGTGTGGTTCCGGGTGGGCATGAACAATCAGGATTTTCATGATGCGCCTTTCGATGTTGGGCCGTTGTTGGCTTTCTTCCGGCTTTACGGCGGGTTGGCGACATCCTATGATTGTTTATCTGTGTCGGTAAATTCGATGAATTTGGCAAATGAGTTTGCAAAAATGAACAGTGACCTTAACTGGGATGATCTGAAAATTGTGCTGGCGATTGCCGAAAAGGGATCGTTATCAGGGGCGGCACGCCAGTTGGGGGTGAGCCATGCCACGGTGTTTCGGCGTCTAAATGATCTTGAAGACCATCTTGGTGTTGAGCTGTTCCTTCGTGACCGTCGCGGATATCAGGTCACGACCGCCGGACAGGAAGTTGCTGACAAGGCACACGACATTGCCGACACAATTTCTGCTGTCGAACGTCGGGTGATTGGCCGGGATCTGAAACCATCGGGCACAGTTCGGCTGACCACAACCGATACGTTGCTCTGGGGTGTCCTCAGCCCAATACTGTCACAGTTTCGGAGCACATTTCCCGATATCGCGCTTGAGGTTATTGCATCGAATGATCTTTTTGACCTGTCGCGGCGTGAGGCCGATATCGCCCTTCGTCCCGCGACAAACCCGCCAGAAATTCTTGTCGGTAAAAAGGTTGGCGTGATCACACAGGCCATTTATCGCCATCGCGACTTGCCCGTCGATGAGGCGACCAACTGGGTCGGCCCGGATGACGCCATGGGCTATCCACCGTTACGTAACTGGATGGATCAAAACGGGGTTCTCGCACAGTGCGATTATCGCTGCGATACAATCATGGGCATGTTCGCCGCCCTTTGCCATAAAGCTGGCCAGGGCGTTTTGCCCTGTTATCTTGGCGATGGCGCACATGAGCTAATGCGTGTCGGTCCCCCGATTGACCCACTTGCCACAGACCTGTGGCTTCTGACCCATCCTGATTTACAACGAACCGCGCGTATTCGCGCCGTGCTGGATTTCATCCATGAGGCGATGCGCCACTTGGCGCCGCAACTGGGTGGGAAGATGGATCAATAGGCAGCCTTGATTAGCCCAATGTTTCCTTACAATTGGCAAGCCGATCATAGTAAGTTTTACTCCTATGATCGTACCAGTTTGCTTAGATGCAGCCTATCGTGATGGACTGCAAAAAGTTATAAATGTTTAGCATATTATTTGAACGAATTAGGTCAGGGAAACGAATATGACTTTTGGTCCTGTTGTTTTGGATCTTCTTGAAACGGCTTTGACAGAGCGTTGGGAGTTTCATGATCAGCTGGATAGCTTCATATTGCGATCTGGAATACCTGAAAATTGGCTCGCAGACGCAAGGTTGCGCGCTGAGAAGAGAGCTGAAAACTCTCGAAGAGATTATAGTCGGGCACCGAAAAGGTTTGTCGCTCAAGAGCTTCTCAATATTGCTCAGAGCCATAAAGATATTGGTCAGAAAGCTATCGGGAATCTAGTTTCTTTCATCATAAAACTTGATGATGACAATAACTCTACTAAGGCTGCGGAAGCGATTGAAGGGTTGAAAAAGCAGTTCGAAATTGCTCAAGACGCTAAAGAAAAAAATGAGCAATTGAAGAAACAGCGTGAAAAGGAAGATGATAAACGAAAGATAGATGAGAAATATGAAAAGAACGAACAAACTAGAGCGAATTTGCTAAATGATTTTAACGCGCTAATTTCCGAAGTTAATGTGCAAAAGCGTGGTTATGTATTGGAGGATCTTCTCAAAAGGTTGTTTGAGTTGGAGAGGCTTTTTCCTCGAGGATCATTTAGAAACAAGGGCGAGCAAATCGATGGCAGTTTCGAATGGCAAGGGAATACCGTTGTTTTAGAGGCGAAGTGGGTTTCTTCACCAGTGTCTGGCAGCGAATTCGGAGCTTTCATTTCTAAAATTAGTGGGAAAAGTGCAAATACACGAGGGTTGTACGTTTCAGTGAACGGATATTCCCTAGAAACACTTGAAGGTCTTCATGGGAAAGGGGAACTAAGGTTTGTATGCATAGATGGAGCGCATCTGTATCGCGCTCTTCAGCCAGGGCAGACGCTGAGCGCATTGCTGCGTATAGTTTGGCGCTACGCTGATGAAACGGGAAATTCGTACTTACCAGTGAGTGATATTTAAGCCAAACGAAACTGCTTAGAGTGATTGTATGTTAGTGCAGATATTTCTTGAATTAGATAGTGATTGCAAAAATAGTCTATCCAACCAATGCAACTTTATTCTGCATTAATACGGCGGCGGCCCATCCGATCCGCAATCATCCGTCGAATTACAGGCGTTCGAGAGAGCCTGCTGCACACTGCGCTGCCAGTTAAAGGTCAGGCAGGATGACAGTGACACTGTTGCAACGATCAGAATGATCAGGCGAAGCGGGCGCATTTAAAACTTAGCTCCTAAGCGCTGGCAAACCGACACCGATATTTTCAAAGCCGCCGTCTGCGGCGATGATTTGGCCTGTGACAAAGCTTGCCTTGTCCGAGCACAGGAACGTAATCACCTCGCCGATTTCGGTTTCATTGCCATAGCGGTTAAGCGGCATGGCATCGAGATAGGCCGAGATGATTTCAGGGGAATGCACCGCCATCGCCAGTTTGGTTTTGACCGGTCCGGGGCAGACGCAATTGGAACGGATGCCATATTCGCCAAGCTCGGCCGCCTGTTGCTTGGTCATGTGAATAACGGCGGCCTTTGATGTGCCGTATGCCACACGCAGGGTGGATGCCCGAAGACCGGAAATCGACCCGATATTAACAATCGCGCCCTTGGTTTCCTTGAGTGCCGGAATGGCGGCCTGTGAGACAAGAAACACCCCGTCAAGGTTGGTGTCCATAATCCGGCGCCATGCGGCAAAATCGGTTTCTTCAATCGGCAGGAAGTCGGCAACCCCGGCATTGTTGACCACTGCATCAATACGCCCGAATGCGGACAGCACCGCATCAACCATCTGGTCAACCTGCTTTGGGACTGAAACGTCACACACAAACGGTTTGGCGCCGGACATATCAGCAGACGCAGATTTTAGCTCGTCCCCGTCACGATCAATCATCGCCACGCACCAGCCCTGTTCAATAAACAGTTTGGCAGTTGCAAGTCCGATCCCGCGTGCGGAACCCGTGACCAAGGCTACTTTCTGCGTCATTCCAAACCTCCTTTCCTGAAACATTCCCATATCACCGCAGCATTTGGCCATCGGTGTCGGTGCTGTTATCTCGAGCGCACCTGTCATTGCCCCATTTAGTCAAATCAAACAGGGCACGGCAAGCATCAGATCAGGGGTGGTTGCGCAAATCTGTTATTCCGTGCGGGTGGCTTTAGTAAATGAACAACTGAGCCGCATAAACCAGCATCGAAATCACGCAAATGAAATAGACAATCGAGCGCACACCGTTGATGCCCGGAAGCCTGCTGATGCCTGCGATGTAAAAAGTGGCATGCGCCAGACGGCAAAGCAGGAAGGCCACTGCACAGGTAATCGTTACCGTGTTTGATATGCCTGCGACATGCGCGGTCAGGACAATGATCGCAAAGGGTAAAAGGTTTTCCAGATGGTTTTGATGGGCCCGCAACCCACGCGCGGCCAAGCCGCTACGTTCAGGTAGGTTATCGCGATTGCCCATCAAACGTTTGCCGCCGACACCCGGTTGTTTGGCGTAGGCATAATTATAGACGCACGGAAACGTCAGGCAGAGTATTGCATTGAGCACAAGAATTGAAAGTTCGTAGGTCACTGGAAATCCATAAATTTACGGGTGATGAATGCCCTACGTAATATGCCCGGCAACTGGATCAGTTTTAGGGGATCTAAGTCGCATGCCTTGGAGCACGCTCCGTCCGATATAAGTGGATCAGAAGCGTTATTTGGACGCTGGTTAGCGCGGATGCTTGTTTGAGATCATGTCTTCCCAAACCTGTTGCAGGCGACGGTTGGCCGCGTGAAACCGGGTAACTTCGGCCTCGGACGGATTGGGGGCGTGATCCTTTATCGCATTCCATGCGACTTCCATATCATCCCATGCCTGAACCACTTCGCTGGGCAGCGGTTCAATACCAGTTTCCGAGTTCTTGCAATGTGCAGCCAGACCAAACTCCCAGTCCTTGAAAGTCTGTTGCAGTTTTGCGTGCTCCGGGATCGGGCGCGGCGTCATGGATGCCTCCTTTGAAAATGGCTGTCACCTATGACATAGAAGTCAATGATGACAGCCAATGTCGGATCAAAGGCAATTTCATGGCATGAGGGATGCCACACTCGTCTTCAGTGCTTGAAGGAGCTTGGCGTTTATCAGGGTTTCTCAAATTCAAGAAGATCACCGGGCTGGCAGTCAAGTTCCTTGCAGATGGCGGCCAGCGTTTCAAACCGCACACCGCGCACTTTCCCCGATTTCAAAAGCGACAGGTTCTGTTCGCTAATGCCGATTTTTGCCGCAAGGTCCTTGGACTTCATTTTGCGTGTTGCCAGCATCACATCCAGCCGGACAATGATGGTCATCAGACAAAACTCCGGTTTTCAGTATCAATGCGAACCGCTTCGCCCAGGACCCACGCAATGACGATGATCAGCCCACCAAGGAAAAGTGTGCTGGCCTCGGCATTGCTGAGGCCGATGGATAAAACGCGCTCGCCTTCCGGGCGGTGGAAGGTGGCAAGAACCGATGTTAGTGCCCCGGTCATGGGTTTGATCAGGGTTTGCGCCAAAAGCGCGATGCCAAACGCCTTTAGGTGCAGGATCGGTTCAGGATTGAAGATGACGTCGCAGGCAAAGGCGACAAACATTTTGCGCAGGCGATAGAGCCCATAGGCCATCACCAGCGACGGGATCATCATCACTGCCATCGTGACATATTTCTGCCAACCCGACAGTGCGTGAAGTTCGGCAAGGCTAACCGTCATCTGACTGGTGCTGACCTCGGCCCAGCCCGGCGCGTACCAGATAAGTGGAACGACGCAAATCTGAAAAAGAATTGCTACAGCACAGGCCCAGTGCAGGAGTGTGCTGACCATGCGGACACGTTTAAACGTGTTAGATGTTGACGGGGTTGGCATATGTGGGGCTCCTGATAGGATAATTTCGAAATATCACGATTTTATTAATGTAAAACATGAATAAATTATCGAAAAGAGTCAATCAGGATTCTTGAAAGACCAATTTATAAATGCCAAGAAATACTCGTTGAATGGCGTGCTGCCGTGGAAAACAGGTATTTCAAATCGGCTATTCTTGGAAACGGGATTTTGACCTTCTTGTATCGTTCCCCTTGCCACCGGGGGATGGACGTGGAAAATAGGGGGTATGTCAGAAAGCAAAGCCGCACCCCGTAAATCCGATGCTGCACCTGCACCTGCGACCACAAAAGATGGCGCGGATGTAAATTGCGATGAATGCGATACCGCTGCCCGTCTTGGCCTGAGTACCGAGCAAGGGGCGGCTGTGACGCGCGATGCATCGCGGGCTATGGGAACGGATTTATCCTTGCCCCATATCGAAGCGGCGGCGAAAATCTTTTCGTTGTTGGGTGATGCCGGGCGTTTGCAGCTTGTTCTGCGCTGCATTGAAAAGCCCCAGACCGTTGGCGAACTGGCCGACGCAACCAATATGTCGCAATCGCTGTGCAGCCATCATTTGCGCCATTTGCGCGATCAACGGATTCTCGCATCCGAGCGCCGTGGTCGGCATATTTTCTATCAGATCGATGATGAGCATATCTCGCGCGTGGTGCGCGATGTTTTTGCGCACGTGACCCACGACTGATCTGCGACACAGACTTCTGGTTTGATTTTTGGATTGTTTTGCTTGTCACCCTTTCGCTGGGTGGCACTGTTTGGCGTGTCAGATCAGAACATTCAAATACCCGTTTGAATGTTCTTGACAGATCAATATATGAAGCATAGTTTGAATATAACATATGAATGAAATTTTGATCTTTGTGAGGTAAGTGATGTCTTTCATCGCGAAATGGGAAGATGTTCCGGCGATTGGAAACTGCGCACAGTGCCAAACGGCACTTGTTGATGCCTTGCGTACGGCCTTGCCCAATCAACAATTTGAAAGCGATGGGCAGGGCGTAACGTCACAGCATCCCCTTGATGCCGATGCGTCGGCCGTTGCCAACGATGTTCTCAGCACGCATGCCAAGCACGTATCGCATTATCACTGGCAGGTATCGGGCATGGATTGCGGGTCCTGTGTGTCGAAGATCGAAACTGCCTTGGGTAAAACCGCCGGTGTTACCTGCGTTGATGTTTCGATGATGCGTGAAACCGTCACACTTGGTCTTGATGACGGAACGCCTGAAACGCGTAACACGGTGACCCAAACCTTGAATAAGCTTGGTTACCCGGCACAGGAAAAATCGACCAAGGGCGATAAGGCTTCGGCAACCAAAGGTTGCTGCGCGGATAAATCGAGCACAGATGCTCCGACAAATTCAGATGCGCATGACGATGCAATAGGTCAAAGCCTAATGCGCCGCCTGACCCCGTGGTCCTCGGAAAATGATGAAATTGCCTTTGCTGTGCTTTGCCTTGTGATCGGTGGGTTTGTTGGTGCCGTGATCCCGGCAACTGCCCCCTATGCTATATCGGTGGCCTCAGTGCTCGCGGCTGTCCCGGTGATGAAAAAGGCTTTCCGTCTGGCACAAAGCGGTGCGGTTTTCTCGATTGAACTTTTGATGTCAGTCGCAGTCCTCGGTGCGGTTGCCATTGGCGAAAGCCTTGAGGCCGGGATGGTGGTCGTGCTGTTTGCCATTGGTGAACGGCTTGAAGGTGTTGCTGCCGGGCAGGCGCGCAAGGGGGTGAAATCCCTGATGAAGCTGACACCCGAACAGGCGCGCCGTGTCGTGCAAGGTGGCTTTGAAGACATCACACCGGGCGACCTTGCCCTTGAGGATGTTGTCGAAGTCCGTCCGGGCGAACGTGTCCCGGCTGATGGTGTTGTTGATAACGGTGCGGCCGAGATTGATAACAGCCACCTGACCGGGGAATCTGTTCCGGTCTATTGTGAAATTGGCGCGGAAGTCTTTGCTGGGGCGATTGTCACTGACCGTCCGGTGCAAATTCGTGTCACCCGTGCTGCGGGCCAGACGATGCTGGACCGGGTGATTGAACTGGTCGAGCAAAGCGAAAAGCACAAGGCACCTGTTGAACGGTTCGTGGCTAAATTCGCCCGCATCTACACCCCGATCATTATGGCGATGGCGGCATTAACGGTCATTATTCCACCGGTCTTGTTCGGGCAAGCGTGGGAAGAATGGATTTATCGTGGGTTGGCGTTGCTTTTAATCGGCTGCCCCTGTGCGCTGGTGATTTCAACCCCGGCGGCGGTGACTTCCGCACTGGCACGTGCCACCAAAATTGGCCTGCTGGTTAAAGGTGGTGCTGCGCTTGAGCTGATTGGTGCCGTGCGCACCATGGCGTTTGATAAAACTGGCACGCTGACTGAAGGCAAACCAAAACTGGCCGCGATCAAGACCGCAGACGGATACGGCGAAAACGGCGTTCTGACGATTGCCGCCGCCCTTGAAACGGTCACATCCCATCCCCTGGCCCGTGCTGTGGTTGCCGCCGCCAAAAGCCGCAATCTTGATCTGCCGGTGATTGAAGACGCCCGCACCATCGCGGGTGCCGGGGTCGAAGGCCGGATTGATGGTGTGCTGTATCGGGTTGGTGCGGCCAAACGTTTGGATGTCACCCCGGACGGGGAAACCGCCAAATGGCTCTCTGATCAGGAAGAAGACGGCAGTACCGCCGTCATTGTTCTAAAAGAAAATCAGATTATTGGCGCATTGGCGCTGCGCGATACGGCACGTGGCGATGCCAAATCCGCCTTGGCCGAACTTAACAGTCTTAACATTACCCCGGTGATGTTAACCGGGGATGCCACCCGCGTTGCCAAACGCATGGCGGGTGAGCTTGGCATCGACTACCGTGCGGAGTTGCTGCCAGAGGATAAGCTGAATGTTCTGGCCGAACTGCGTGATGACCCGAAACGATCCGGTCCGGTGGCGATGGTGGGCGATGGCATCAATGATGCCCCGGCCCTGAAATCGGCCGATGTCGGGATTGCGATTGGGGGCGGGACGGACATCGCGCTTGAGGCCGCTGATGCGGTAGCGGTGCGTGATCGTCTTGGCGATGTGGTCAATCTGGTGAAATTGTCGCGGGCCGCACGGCGTGTCATTCGTGAAAACATCACGATTGCCTTGGGGCTTAAAGCAGTCTTCTTGGTGACATCCATTACCGGCCTGACGGGCCTGTGGCTGGCGGTTCTGGCCGATACCGGTGCAACCGTTTTGGTGACGATCAATAGCCTTCGGCTGTTGATGGCGCTGCGTGGGTCTAAATAATCAGGAAGTTTTGTTTTGTCCCTAAAAGAAGAAGCGGCGGTTATCGTTTCCCGCATCGATAACCACCGCTTACCACCTTGAGAGGCCTACGGGGAGAGAGGACCCGTAGGTGAGAGACAAGCCATTTTGGGGACAAAATGCGAATGGGTTGCATTCGCGGGCTGTGTCGAGACCTGTTATAGGTGAGGAAAAACCACGGCGCAAGTGAAAATCGTTATCAATTGCATAAAAGTTTTAGTTGAGTATTCGGTGATGTAAATATCCCGACAAAAGCAGTCGGGTAAACATAAGGTTTTCCGGGCCGTGCAGCCTGAAAAACTATGGAAAATCTTATGTTTTGTGCGGCTTTTTATGATGTTATCTTATGCCGAGATATGGCGACATCAAATCGCAATACGCTGCAAATGATTGTCCCAGCGCAGGCTTTTGTGCGAATCGTCAGGCAGTTCAACCCGTTTGCGGCGAATCGCATCCATCCGCCAACCATTGCCAAGGCCGCTGGTGTTGACGAACTCGCCCGCACGATCGGTTGCCGACAGGCCACAGCCATCTGGCGCGGCAATATGGGTCAGGAAGTCAGATGTTTTTGCATCCCAGAACGTCACGATCCCACCGCGTGGGCAGGAAATGCCAAACACCTGACCGGATGCATCAAACCGGACTGACCCGCAATATTGGCGCATGCGCACCTGAACCGTATCGGGGGCTTCTATTGCCCGGATTTCTTTTCCTGGATTGTACGTGCCGACAAGTGGAACCTCGTCGGTTAACCCGCCATGATACTGGAAGCCAACTGCAATCGTGCCGTTCGTTGCGACATCAATGTGACGAATGGAAAGCTGGTGCCAATCCTGTTTTAGCGACGCCTGATGGACAAGCTTACCGGTTTTGCGATCAATCACCGACAGGTTCGGTTCCATGGTGGCAATGTTAAGCGGCGTGCGGCCATCGTGATCGGGATGGGTGTGTAACCCGCCATTGGCAACCGCAATCTGATCACCACCGGGCATCAGATGCAATTCATGCGGTCCCATGCCATAGCTGTCAAATTCCGCGACCCGGCGATAGCCATCATTGGCATCCCAGACAGAAATCACACCGCGCTGATGCGCAAAATCGTTTTCACTGACATACAGAAACCGGCCGTCGTTGGAATAGATTGAATGGCCATAAAAACGCCGGTCTTCCGGGCAATGCAGTTTGGCCCGCACATTCCCGGTATGACGGTCAAGGATCAGCGCATAAAGCCCCGGTCGGCGCTCAACTGCGGCCACATCAACATGGTTGGGGCGTAGGCCAAGGTCATGACCACGGCCGGGGAGGGGCTGTTCAAACAGGATCTTGCCCGCAGCATTAAACGCGCTGACGTAATAGTCATCATGATCCCCGGCACTGGCCGAAATATACGTCGCCCGGTCTTGTGCTGCGGGTGTCGCTGCACGCGCCAGATCAAGCGGCAACAGGGTAAAGGCCCCGCCAACCCCCATGAGTTTTAAGAACTCGCGCCGTTGATGTCTCATGTCAGTGTCTCCAATCCAAGAATGCCCTGTTCGCCAGATGTATTAAATCCAACGGGGCGTCAATCACCATCAAGGGCGTTAAATCCGCCGCCAAGATTGGTGTTGCCGCCAACATCGTTTTCAACAAGGGTCGTCAGGAAATCGATCTGGCCCTGAAGGTCGACCAGTTTCTGATAGCCATCTGGCTGATCAATAAGTTCAGTAAGTGACGGCGGCAGGTCGGCAAGCGTGTCTTGCACAGTTTGCCAATTCAGGCGGAAAGATCGATCCAGAAGGCTGCTGTCAATTAATGCGGCCAAACCTTTTCCTTCTTGTCCGGCATCCCCCCACTTTCCATCATAAATGGCAAGAAGTCCGATCAGGTTATGGTGGATGTTGCGAAGCGACCGCTTGGATGTTTCGCTCTCACCCCGGCTGGCTTTGGCGTCTTTGTCCCCGTCACCAAGCGGACGGCCAAGTTTCTGGGTCGAGATGATCAAAAGCCCTTCGTGCAGGGCACGATAAAGATCGGTGGCGGCAAATTTTGCTGTCGGGTAATCCATGCTGTCGGCGCCAGCCGTGCTCATGGCCTCGGCAAAGGCTGGCCATTCATCACGTAATTCACCGGTGATGGTGACAAGGTTGGTGGCAATCGCCGATCCGTATTGGCACAGGAAAACGCCGTCTTCGCTGGCGGAGGTCAATGCGTTGCTATGCGCGTCATCAAACAGAACTTCTTCAAGGGCAGGAAAGCCCTGTAACGCAGCGCTGGCTTCGGAAAGTTTGACCGGATCGGTAAAGGCGACGGGCTTGTTAAACATCAATTTGCGGAACTGACGCGTTGCCGTGCCATGTTTGTCCGGCCAGTATTCGATGTGCTGATCCCGGCCATTGGCGACCAGCGGCCCCATGCGCCACGGCTGAATTTCCTGCCAGATGTCCATGGCAGCGTGAAAGTCAACCCGGGCATCCGAAAGCCCGTCCACATCCGGATCAGAACAAAAATCCGTGAGGCCATCGGCCAAATCCGCCGTCGCGTCGTTCAGGGCATCAAGCTTGGGCGGCATCACCGTTGTCAGCAGGTGCTCAAGGATTGGTCGATAGTTTTCATCGGGAATGTCGGCATATGCCTTTGGGGCGGCGGTACTGATGATCAGGGCGGTTGCCGTCGTCAGCAAGCTTGTGGTGCGCCAGCAGAATTTTAAGGACATGTGTGTTTTCCGAATATTCACGTGATTTACAAGGCGAGGACAGGCTTATACCGCCTCATATTAGCTCAAAGTGAGTTTAAAAACGCCAGCAGCTTACTGCGATCAGATGGGGGCAATTTTGTGACCGCGTTGCGCGCAGGCGTGGCTTCGCCCCCATGCCATAGCACCGCTTCAAGAATGGTTGTTGCCCGCCCATCATGGAGGAACTGCGCACGATCATCAATTTCCTTTGCGCGGCCAATTCCCCAAAGTGGCGGGGTGCGCCATTCGCGGCCCGATGCTTGTGACTCTGGTCGATGGTCAGCCAATCCATCCCCCATATCATGGAGCAACAGGTCGCTATACGGCCAGATCACCTGCCCGGATTGTTCAGGTAAATCAGCGCGTTCGGGCAATTCATAGCGTGGCGTGTGGCACGCGGCACACCCAATGGCGTTAAAGATGTCTTTTCCGGCAATAACGTCCGCATCACCGGCATTTATCCGCACGGGCGGGGCAATGTTGCGCGCATAATACAGCACAAGATCGGTGATCTGGCTGTGCGCTTCAAGGTTCTCAAATTCCGGGCTGTTGCCATTTGGCGCCTTGTGGCAAAGCGTTTGTGCCTCGGTGCAATCGCCCGACCCGTTGGGATAAAGCGGGGTCGAAAGCCCGATATCAAACTGAAACGCATTCTGGTTTTGCTGATCAAGGGTCGGCATGCCGGCTTTCCAGCCAAACCGTCCAATTGCCAGATCATCCTTGGCAAGATCCCAAACGTAATTCACCCGACCTGAAATACCATCATTGTCGGCATCCTGTGGGTCGGCGCTGGCAAGCAAGGTGTCATCAGAAATGGCTTCAAGCAGCCCCAATCCAATCATTGGCGGCGCAAGGCGCGGCGATACCATGATATCGGCATGTAGTGGGCCATAGGCCAAGTTGGTCATGCCATAGATTGGCTTTCGCAAAGCGACAGTCTGACCACTCTCAAGGGCAACCGACACAGTTTCATAGGTAACCGTAACCCGTCCTTCGGCTGGGATGCCGGGGACGGAGAAATCCTGAAACTGCCCGCCGTAAACCGGATCGGGAATGGTGGCGGCCTTGCCATTCAAATGGTCGCGCAACTGATCGGTATTTTGGGGCGGGATAGACAGGCGCAGCAACATCGATGTTGCCCCCGAACCGGGATCATTTTTATCCACCGGATGGCCCCGACCATTGCGGATATGACATCCGTTACAGGCGCGCGAGTTAAACAGTGGGCCAAGACCGTCTGCTGCCTTGGTACGGGTCGGTGCAGTAACCCAAAGCCTTTGAAAAAGGGCTTCGCCAAGCTTGAAATCAAGCCGCTTTTCAAAAGCCATATTGGCCGAATAATGGGTAAAGGCATTGCGCCCATCGGGTTTGAGCCATGTGGTCGCACCACCCGGATAGGCATCATCGCCGGTTTGCTGCGCCAATGCGTTACGGGGGATGATGCTGGCTGCACCGCAGGCAAGACCAAGAAGTATTGCAAGGGCATGGTTTAAAACGGGACGTTTCATATATCTGTTCTAATTCTTGTTCTTATACAAAGCAAAGCGGCGGGAGAAACCATTCCCCCGCCGCTTGGTGCCGTAAAAGGCAGGTATCAGGATATCAGGCTTAGTTGACAGCCGTCGGATTGTCGAGGCTGTCGGAGCCTTCGAATTCGATACCATCAATGCCAACTGCTGCAATGATCTGTTCGATTGATTTGGTCTGATCGACCAATGCATCAACAAAGGTCTGAACAACGGCATTGCCATCATCATTGCCCATTGCGATCAGCTGATCAAATGCTTCACCGCCTTCTGCACGGGTGACCATGGCTTTACCCGCCAGAACCGAGCTTGCGAGTTTGCCGCGAAGTTCGGTATCAAGTGCCGCGTCATTGGCAGCGACCAGATCGGAAAGCGATGCACCTTCGACAACGGATCCGTCAACGCGGGTGTAACGGCCAAGGTAAACGTTCTGGATGCCCAGCGCGTCGTAATAATGGCTGTTATGGGTGTTGTCCGAAAAGCAATCATGCTCTTCTTCCGGATCATGGAGCAACAGACCAAGCTTGGTGCGTTCGCCGCCCAGTTCGCCATAAGACAGCGACCCCATGCCGGTGACCATTGCGGTCAGGCCCGGAACGCCGTCGCCTTCAAGAACGGTTGCGCTTGCATCGCCGCCATCGGCCCACTGTGCGGTCATCCATTCAAGATCGGACACCATCAGATCGGTTGCGGCTTTAAGGTACGCACCACGACGGTCGCAATTGCCATTGGTGCAGTCGTCACCCTTGGCATAATCGGTCCATGCACGATCCCCATTTCCGGCGTCGGTACCATGAAGGTCCTGACCCCAAAGCAGGAATTCAATCGCGTGATAGCCGGTTGCAACGTTGCTTTCGACGTCGTCAATCTCATGCAGGCTTTCGATCAGCCCGGTATCAATGATCGATGCATCAATCGTCTCGCCGGAAATCGACAGGCTCGGATTGGCGATGACATTGGCGGCATAGGCCGGGTTTTCTTCGCTTTCTTCGCCGTAAAGGTCGGTTTCGACATAGTCAATCAGACCTTCGTCAAGCGGCCATGCGTTTACTTTACCTTCCCAGTCATCAACGATGGCATTGCCAAAACGATATACTTCGGTCTGCTGGTAAGGGGCGCGTGCTGCCAACCAGGCCGATTTTGCAGCATCAAAACTGGTTGCGGATGGATCGGCAATCAGTGCGTTAACGGCGGTTTGCAGTTTCTGTGCGGTGATGACCGAGTCTTCGTAACCGGCATGTGCAATGTCGGCATAGGTGGTCAAAACGTCTTTTGCGGCCGGTGCGGCATAAGCCTGCGCACCAAGGGTCGAAACCAGTACGGCCGTCCCCAGAATTTTAGCGATTTTCATCGGAGTTCCCATCTATCCCTGAAAGGTGAGCCAAGGGCAAAGCCCCGGGGACCGCAAAGACACATATGACGTGCACAATAAAACAATTACACGGCCAAATACGTGCTTCGATCCCTATGCTTCCATCCAATTGATACTGCTTGTGATAATGATTTTCAATTGAAGAATGACTTTAGGTCGAATTTTTTAATGTTTTTGAAGGCAAATCCTCGATTTGAACTGTTCATCAAGGTGGAACGCGGCATTATGATTACAGTGTCCACGCGCGATGCATTCAATGCCGGTATATGAAAGAGGGTCGTATGGCTGAGCCGATAACCGATGACAAGTCTGGCGAAACGCCAGCTGAGAAAAAGGTCAAGATTTGGGACTTTCCGGTGCGGTTGTTCCATTGGGCACTTGTTGCTGCCATCGTAACGTCATGGTGGACCAACCAACAGGTGATGATCGATCTTCATGCGATTGCCGGATACACCATTCTTGCGTTGGTGCTGTTTCGCATCATCTGGGGATTTGTCGGCAGCTCGAATGCACGGTTTTCATCTTTCTTGACCGGACCAAAGCGGGTTCTGGGCTATGCATCGAAGGTGCCCAAAGGCTCTGTCGCGGAACTAACCTATGCCGGACACAATCCGGCAGGGGGCTGGATGGTCGTGGTTTTGTTGCTGCTGGTCGGTATTCAGGCTGTCAGCGGGCTTTTTGCCAGCGAGGATACCTTCCTGTTCTTTGACGGGCCGCTTGTGGCCTATGTCAGTTCCGATGTTGCCCGCATCATGAACTGGATCCATCACACCAACATCAACCTGATTTATGCTGCTGTTGGCCTGCATGTTTTTGCCGCCCTGTTCTATCTTGTCGTCAAACGCGAAAATCTGATCGGTGCCATGGTGACGGGCGCGCGGAAAGTTCCTGCAGAACTGGCAACGTCTTTCCAGACCATCCGGTTTAAATCACCGGTTCTGGGAATCGCGATTCTTGCTATTTGTGGTGTTATTGTCTGGGGAATTGTAACCCTTGCCCGAAGTGGGTAAAATATTTTATCATATCATCATACTAATCTGAAAATGTGTTGCAATGCGGTAAGTTACTGACTTACCGAACGGATATTTCAAACCAAAGAAAACCAAAAAACGGATATATACCGGATTTTTTGTACCCGTAATTATGATATAAAACAAAATACTTGATGTGAAAAAATCACTTTCCTAGTCTGACCTCACCAAAGAACAAAACACAGGTGAGGAAACAGCCATGCGGGCACGCGCTACAATCCATAAAGACTTCACAATCGCAACGGTCGATAAGCGGGTATATGGCTCGTTTCTCGAACATATGGGGCGTGCTGTATACACGGGCGTTTACGAACCCGGTCATGAAACGGCGGATAAGAACGGGTTCCGTCAGGACACGCTGGAACTGGTGCGTGGTCTGGATGTGCCGATTGTACGCTATCCCGGTGGGAACTTTGTGTCGGCCTATAACTGGGAAGATGGCATTGGACCGCGTGACGAACGTCCTACGCGTCTTGATCTGGCATGGCGAACCCGTGAAACCAACCAGATGGGTGTGAATGAATTCGCCGATTGGTCCAAGTTCGCCAATACCGAGATGATGTTGGCGATGAACCTTGGCTCACGTGGGCTGGAAGATGCGCGCAACTTCCTCGAATATTGTAACCATCCGGGCGGAACCTATTGGTCGGATTTGCGCAAGTCGCACGGCTATGCCGATCCACATGATGTACGCATCTGGTGTCTGGGCAATGAAATGGATGGCCCTTGGCAGGTTGGTCACAAGACTGCGCGCGATTACGGCCATTTGGCGAACGAAGTTTCCAAGGCGTTTAAGTATTTTGATCAATCGCTTGAAACCATCGTTTGCGGGTCCTCAAACGACAAGATGCAAACCTATCCAGAATGGGAAGCAACGGTCCTTGAAGAAAGCTATGACAGTGTCGATTACATCTCGTTGCACAAGTATTTTGGCAATGAGGAACAGGACACGTTGAACTATTTCGGCCGCGCGATGGAGCTGGATCGTTACATCGTGACCATCGGTGGCGTGATTGACTATATCAAGGCCAAGAAGCGGTCGAAAAAGGACGTTAAAATCTGCTTTGATGAATGGAATGTTTGGTATCACAACCGCAAGGAAGATGATCAGCGCATCAAAGAGTGGGACTGGCCGGTCGCTCCGGCACTGCTGGAAGAAGTCTACAATTTTGAAGATGCTCTTTTGGTTGCCAGCCTTCTCAACGTCTTTATCCGTCGTGCTGATCGCGTCAAGATTGCCTGCATGGCCCAACTTGTGAATGTGATTGCCCCGATCCTGACCCGCGAAGGTGGACCGGCATGGGCACAGACGATCTACTATCCACTGCAATTTGCGTCAAAATACGGTCGCGGAACGGCACTTAATGTCAGTGTCGATGGACCGACCTATGCCTGTGATGTGTCTCAGGATGTGCCATATCTTGATGCCTCGGCTGTGCTGGCAGAGGACGGAAAATCGCTTAATATCTTCCTGATCAACCGCCATTTGGACGATGACCTAACGCTTGATATGGCCCTTGAAGGGTTTGGTGCGGCGTCCGTGATCGAACACTCCGAGCTGTCGGGCTTTAAACTTGACGACCGCAATACGATTGATGCGCCCGCAACCGTGACGCCCAAGAAAGGCAGTGGTGTTGCCCTTCAAGATGGCAAGCTGGTTGGAACGCTCAAACCGCTGTCCTATCACCTGATCCGCATTTCCGTTGATGCATCGGCCTGATGTGCTGTGACCGGCCCGCTTTATGCGGGCTGGTCCAGACTGCATTGGGAACAGTTTTCCGGGAGGACAGTGGAAATGTCGGGTGTTTCGCTCAGTAATATAAAAAAGGCCTATGGCCCGATCGATGTCATTCATGACGTCAATATCAAGGTCGAGCAGGGTGAGTTCGTTGTCTTTGTCGGGCCGTCGGGATGTGGCAAATCCACATTGTTGCGAATGATTGCTGGGCTGGAGGAAACCACAGGGGGCACAATCGACATCGAAGGCGTCGATGTCACCCATCTCGAAGCGGCCAAGCGTGGCGTTTCAATGGTGTTTCAGTCTTATGCGCTTTATCCGCATCTGAGCGTCTTTGACAATATGGCGTTTAGCATGCAGATCGCGCGCCGCCCCAAAGACGAAATAAAGCAAAAGGTCGATGAGGCTGCACGCATCCTTCAGCTTGAAGACCATCTTGACCGGAAACCATCGCAGCTTTCGGGCGGGCAGCGTCAGCGTGTTGCAATTGGTCGGGCGATTGTGCGGCAACCAAAAGTCTTCCTGTTTGACGAACCGCTTTCCAATCTGGATGCCGAACTGCGTGTTCAGATGCGTATGGAAATCGCACGTCTGCACAATCAAATCGGGGCGACGATGATCTATGTGACTCATGATCAGGTCGAAGCCATGACATTGGCCGATAAGATCGTGGTGCTTAAATCCGGTTCAGTGCAACAGATCGGCTCGCCACTCGATCTTTATGACAATCCCGATAATCAGTTCGTCGCGGGCTTCATCGGTTCGCCAAAAATGAACTTCCTAAAGGGGATCGTCAATGAACCCCGCGTAGATGGCAAGATCACCATCACGCTTGATGATGCCCCAAACACGACATTCGATATCACATGTGGACCGGCAACACTTAACGCAGGTGATGCGGTCACAGTTGGCATTCGCCCCGAAAACATCGGACTTGAACATGATGAGACGGTCGGACCGACCGTATTGCTCAAGCCCGAATTTACCGAAGAACTGGGTGGGGTCAGTTACATCCATACCCAGACCAAGGACGGTGTTCGCGTCACCATCGAACGTCGTTCGGAACGCAACCGCATTGATCAGGAAGACCTGCAGGTCACGTTACCTGTGCGTGATCTTTTCCTGTTCGATGTCGATGGGGCACGCCTGCGTTAGGCTACCCCGAAAGAGTATGCCCGGTCCGGAAACATAAAAAAATACAACCGTGATACGGGCTCAAACCAACCGGCCCAAATGCCGGTTATCAAGGAGGAAACGTCGTGAAAACAGCTATCAAGGCAGCACTTTCCGCTGCGATATTGTTCGGCAGTGCTTTTAGCGCCTCTGCCAAAACCGATATTACGTGGTGGGACTTTCTTGCAGGCGGGGACGGGGTCCGTATGAAGGCCCTGATCAAGGAATTCAACGAAACCCACCCCGATATTCAGATCAATGCAACGACACTGGAATGGGGCACACCGTTCTATACCAAAGTTCAAACCGCAACGGCAGTCGGTCAACAGCCCGATATCATGACTTATCACCTGTCGCGCTTCCCGCTTGCGGTGCCACAAGGTGTCTTGCGCCCGATCACCGACGCCGAGCTGTCCGAGGCCGGTTTGTCCGCAGATGATTATTTCGAATCAAGTTTCGATGCGGCAAAAGTCGATGACAAGCTTTATGGCATCCCGTTCGATATTCACTCCATCGTCCTTTATTACAACAAGGATGCGCTGGCAAAGGCTGGATTGCTGGGTGATGATGGCAAGCCCAAAGGACTTGAAGGGCTCGAAAACTTCAACGCCGCCCTAGCAAAGCTTAAAGAATCCGGTTCGGAAATTCCGCTGTCGCTGCATACCGATGAAGGCGGTTCAATGTGGCGCGTCTTCTACACGCTGCTGTCCCAGCAAGGCGGCAAGTTCATGGACGGCGATGAAATCCTGCCTGGTGACGAAGGCCTCAAGGCGCTCAAAGCCATGACCAACTGGGTTTCGTCGGGATATTCACCGGAACTGATTTCATACGAAGCATCGATTGCGCTGTTCACCTCCGGGCGGGCTGCAATGCACATCAATGGTGTATGGGAAGTTCCGACAATGAAGGATCTCGCCGCAAGCGGTGATCTCGGCTTTGAATGGGGTGCCGTACAAATCCCGGTATTGATGGGCAAACCGGCAACCTGGGCTGACTCACATGCCTTTGCCATTCCCAACAGCGAAGAAAACCCGGTTTCCCCGGAAAAGGTCAAAGCCGTGCTTGAGATCATTGCATGGCTGAATGACCATAGTCTGGCATGGGCCGAAGCTGGTCACATTCCGGCATACAAACCCGTCGCACAAAGCACGGAGTTTAAGGAAATGGAGCCGAATGCGACCTATTCCTCGCTGGCTGATACGGCGGTCTTTGATCCGCAATCACCCATCGCAGGTGTTGCAGGGCCGATCTATGAGGCGACCCAGAACTTCATTGTACCAGCATTGAACGGGCAGCTTGACCCAGAAGAGGCACTTGAAATGGTTCGCGATGAATTGAAAAACGCGAATATGAACTGATCACGCGTGAGGATCGATGGTCGGCATGCCTCCCTACTGCCGACCATCGTTTTTCAACGATGAGTTTCTGTAATGCTAGAAGTTTCGAGATGGGGTGGCTACCGATGCGGTCAAAGTCCAAGAATAACAAGACACTGACGGCAATCCTGCTGATCGCACCGTTTATTGTGTGCTATCTCGTGGTGTTTGCTTATCCGGTCTATAAAATGTTCGCGATGAGTTTCACCGATGCTCCTTTGATTGGAGAAGGCGATTGGGTGGGGCTTGAAAACTATGTCCGGATGTTCCAGCACAAGTTGTTCTATACGTCGGTGTATAACACGCTTTATTTCGTTGGGTTGACGGTCGTGCCCAACACCCTGATCGGTCTTGGCATTGCGATGATGATTGTGCGGCTGAACGGCATGGTTCAGGCCGGTATCCTGATCTTGTTTTTCATGCCCTATATCCTGCCCGTGACAGTCGTGACCCAGATTTGGCAGTGGGTTCTTGATCAACAATTTGGCGTCGCACAGCCGCTTATTGAAGCTGTGACGGGAAAACGCATCAGTGTGTTTCGTGATCCCTTATGGGCCATGCCGATGGTGGCGCTGGTTACCATCTGGTGGACCAATGGGTTTAACGTTCTTTTGTTCATTTCTGCCCTTCGCAACATTCCGCAAGACTACTACGAAGCCGCCTCGTTGGACGGCGCAAGCCGTTTCCAGCAATTCCGCCGTATCACCTGGCCGTTGCTCTGGCCCGTAACGGCACTGGTTTTGACATTGCAACTGATCTTGCAGCTCAAGATTTTTGATCAGATTTACCTGATGACACAGGGGGGGCCGTTCAATTCGACTTATGTGCTGCTTCAACTCGTCTACCGCGAGGCATTTGGTCGCAATCAGGGCGGCTATGCATCCGCCGTGGCGGTCGCATTGTTTGTTTTGATCGTTATTGTATCGGTCTTGCAATATCAGCTGCTTAAAGCGCGGGGGAAATCGTGATGGGAAACATGAAAACCGGCAATATCCTGTTGCTCACCTTTACGGTCATTGCGGCCTGTGCCTGGGCGTTCCCGCTTTATTGGGCGATTGTGACATCGATCAAACCCGAAGCCGATGTTGTCGCAGGAACAACTTTTCTTCCTGAAACGATTGATCTTTCCTCTTACGTTTGGGCGTTGCTCGAAACCAACATCGTGCGGTGGTACATAAACTCTATTGGCACATCTGTGTTGATTACGGTTGTCGTCATCATGATCAGCATGATGTGTGGCTATGCGCTGTCGCAGATCGTCTTCCCGGGGCGTCGGGCTTTGTTCCTGATTGTGCTGGCAAGCTTCATGGTGCCATCACAGGCGCTTGTCGTGTCGCAGTTCATCCTGATGCACAAGTTCGGTATGGTTGATAGTTGGGCCGGGATTATCCTGCCCCAAGTGATCATTCCCGTGGTGGTGATTGTCTATAAGCAGTTCTTTGATTCCGTACCGCGTGAATTGCGCGAAGCGGCCAAGCTTGATGGTTGCAGCGAATTTCAGATCCTGTTCAAGCTTTATCTACCCTTGAATTGGGGGATTACCGCGGCTCTGTCGATCATCACCTTTATTATGTCCTGGAACAATTTCCTGTGGCCGTTTTTGGTTATCACGTCCGAGGAAATGATGACAATTACGGTCGGTATCACACAGGTCGGTGATGCCTTTGGCGTGAAATATGCGCGTGACATGGCAATCGCCGTTATGGCGGCCATGCCGGTTGCCATTGCCTACCTTATTTTTCAGCGCCGCGTGACACAGGCAATCATGTTGTCATCTGGTATCAAGGGCTAGGTTTATGTCAAGATGCTCTAAGGGCAGGGATTAGGGAAACCTTCAGGGAACAATAAAAAGTCATGCAGACAAAATTACTGACGGTCGATCCGGTCAAGGATGCAAATATCGTTCAGGGGCTGGCGTCCAAGACACGGATCGATATCCTGTATCTGTTGCGCAAAAACGGCCCGCAGAACGTTAATGAAATCGCCGAGAAGATGGGCTTGCCGCAATCTACTGTGGCAACCAATATCAAGACGCTTGAAAAGGCGGGCTTGGTTGAAACCCAGACGATGAAGGCCAAAAAGGGCAATCAAAAGATTTGCTCGGCGGCCTATGGGGAAATCTATATTCGGTTTGATGATGATAAGAACACCTCGGATAATGACCGGGTTGTTGTCAGCATGCCGATTGGTCTGTTTACCGAATTTGATGTCGGTGCACCTTGCGGGATGTGTTCGGTCGAACGGGTTGTGGGTGTTCTTGATGTGCCCAATGTTTTCCTTGATCCCCAACGTATGCAGGCAGCCCTTCTTTGGTTTACCCGCGGCCATGTTGAATACAAGTTTCCCAACAATGCGATGGTGACCGGACGGCAGCCCAAACGATTGGAAATTACCGCTGAGCTGAGTTCTGAAACACCTGAAACCAACAGCGAATGGCCATCGGACATTTCCGTCTGGATTAACGGGTTCAATGCTGGCACATGGACATCACCGGGTGATTTTGGGGATCGACGCGGCCTGTATTCACCTGGCTGGTGGAAACTTGAAGGCTCGCAGTACGGGCAACTCAAGACGTGGGTCATTGATGAAAACGGCACTTGGGTCGATGGGAAAAAGATTTCCGCACAGACCATCAATACGCTTGAAATTATGGACCATCACTCGGTCCGCTTCAGGATTGGCGTCGATGAAAATGCTGAGAACCCTGGTGGGGTCAATATCTTTGGGCGCGGTTTTGGCGACCATGATCAGGACATCACCATGACCTTGCATTTTTAATCATCCAAGGCATCTGGCTGGTCCGAAGGTCGCCATCGCAAAAAAATCCCCGGTCAGAATTTCCTTGATGCTGTTGGGGGACAGCAGAGGGAGATGAAATTACTGACCGGGGTGCTCGCCCACGGGAGGGTGAGCCTAACTTTTCTTATTTCGTACGATATTCGTCGTGGCAGCCTTTGCAGTTTTTGCCAAGGTCACCCATAGCTGCCCCCATGGCCGCTTTGTCACCGGCAACAGATGCCATTGCCAATGCAGCTTTCTTAAGCTCGGGGAAGCGGTTGGCAAAGCCATCCCAGTCAGACCAGATTTTTTCATCTGCCGTGGTTTTGACCGATGCATCCATGGTTTTGGGCTCAAACGCATTTGGTGCTGCCGTGGCGGCAAAGGCGATACCATTTGCAAGGTTGCGTACGACCGGATCGGGAAGGTCGCACTGTCCCTTTAAATAGCAGCCAAGTGTGCCCATCGCGCCGCCAATGCCATCCATCAGCATTTGCCGGGTTTCAACGGTTTCGTTATCCATCATCTCGTCAGCGTTGGCTGCCATCGGCATAACGGACCCTGCCGCGATCATCGCGCCGAGCAGGCCTGCAGTAACAAGGTGCTTCATGGGGTTCTCTCTACGTTGGTTTTGCATGTCTCTCTGATCACCAGACAGGCCTTCTATTGTTATCTATAAAGCAAGCATCTTGTTGCTTCTGGACTGCCGGTCAGCTTAGTGTCCCAGTTGTGCCCCAAAAACTGGAATCACAAGCGCGTGAAATCGACGACTTTTTTCAACGCGTGCGTTCAAAGGAACTGCCCCGAATGTCTTCTGTCGCCCCCAAATCTGCCGATGGTACCCCGTCAAATGCCAACGAAACCGCCATTCGCGAAGGCCGCACACGCGCACGTGCTGTCATTCGTGATTGGGATTTGACGCGCGCCTATATCAATGGCGAATGGCGCGAAGCAGACAGCCGTGAAAAGCTTGATGTGATTGATCCGGCCAAGGGCGATGTGATTGGCGGTGTTCCGTTCATGCGCACATCCGAGGCGCGCCGGGCAATTGATGCGGCGTCTGAGGCGTTCCCGGCATGGTCAACCCGGCTGGCAAAGGAGCGGGCGGTGATCTTGCGCCGCTGGCGCGACCTGCTTGAAACCCATCAGGAAGAACTGGCATCCCTGATTACGCTGGAACAGGGCAAACCCTATGATCAGGCAATGCGTGAAGTCGTCGGTGCCATCGCCTATGCCGAATGGTACAGCGAAGAAGCCAAGCGCGCCTATGGCCAAACCATGCCCGCCACCCAGCGGGATCGACGGGTTGTGGTTCAAAAACACGCGGTGGGGGTCGTTGCCGCCATCACGCCGTGGAACTTCCCGCTGACCATGGTGGTGCGTAAATGTGCCCCGGCACTGGCCGCGGGATGTACCGTCGTTGTCAAACCGGCCGAAGATACTCCGCTTTCAGCATTGGCCGCGGCCAAACTTGCCCATCAGGCAGGATTCCCGCCCGGAGTGTTTAACGTTGTCACCGGCTTGCCCCAACCGATTGGCGAGGCCCTGACCGGCGATGAACGGGTGCGCATGTTATCCTTTACCGGCTCGACCGAGGTTGGCAAACGCCTGATGGCGCAATGTGCACCCACCATGAAAAAGCTGTCGCTCGAACTTGGTGGCAATGCGCCGTTCATCGTGATGGACGATGCTGACATCGGTGTGGCGGTCGCCGGGGCAATGATTTCGAAATTCCGCAACAGCGGTCAAACCTGTGTCTGTGCCAATCGTATCTTTGTTCAGGGCGGCGTTTATGATGCCTTTGTTGAAAAGTTCATTGCCGCAAGCAACGCCCAGACCATCGGCAATGGCTTTATCCCGGGGATGGACCTTGGCCCGTTGATCAACCGTCAGGCGGTGGCAAAGGTTGAACGGCTGGTACAAAATGCTCAAAAGGCCGGGGCGACCCTGCACTATGGGGCAGAGCTTCCAGCGGATGGTCACTTCACCCGGCCCTTGGTGATGACAGACGTGCCGCTTGATGCCGATTGCTTTGACGAGGAACTGTTTGCGCCGGTTGCGCCAATTTATCGGTTTGAGACCGAGGATGAGGCAATCACCCTTGCGAACCGGGTGCGTACCGGTCTGTCGTCATATGTCTACAGCCGGGACGTCGGACGTATTCAACGGATTGCCGATCGCCTCGAAGCAGGGGTCGTCGGGATCAACGATGGCACCACCAGCCACGAAGGCGCGCCGTTCGGCGGGGTTAAGGAAAGTGGACAGGGCCGCGAGGGCGGACATTGGGGACTCGAAGAATATCTGGAGCCCAAATATCTCAACTACGCCATCGGTTGAGAATGGAATTTCCCAATATCGGTCGGGTTGACCAGCAGGATCGGTTTTAAAGATCGCAAAACGGCAATAGCAGAGGATGCTATTGCCGTTTTTTATGCCCGAACCAAGCCATGCAAAATTGTGCAGAAGGACTCCAGTAGAATATCTGGGTGGTTTTTAGCACCTGTTGCCAAAAAACCGTATGCCGCAAAGTACTATCCCTGTCGTTTTCTTCTGCGCTTACAGGCCATGAGACCTTTGAAGGCCGGGGTAATTTGGAACTTTAACAAGTTTGTTCCGCAGCCTTCACTGGATGGCGTAGGAAAAATGCAGCAAATCGAGCATGTTATTTGTCATGAGACAATCATGCGTCAGGCGCATGATGAAAATGTGTCGATAATGTTTCATGATATGCGTCAAATGCATGGGTGAGCTGAGAAAACTCTTCTCGTAGGGATCAACAAACAGGCGTACATCGGGTTCAACGAAATGAAACGCGAAACCCAAGCGCGAATAGCGCGTGATGCTTTTGAAAGGATACGGCCATGAAAGCCTATCGTGATTATGACCTGGTTGCTATCGAACGCGAAGCAGAACGTCTGCGTGCACAAGCGATGCAGCAGATGTTTGTTGCCCTTGTACGCAAGATCGGCGCGCTGTTCGGTGCAAACCGTAAACCGCATGGTGGCGTTGCTGCCGGCGCTTAATTCAAGCGCGACATAGAATTCCGGTGCCGGTTCATCTGGTGCCTTGAAAAACACCCCCGCATTCCTCCCATGCGGGGGTGTTTTCGTATGTGGGCTTCACCTTGGCGAACCTTGCGGTTATGAATGAGACAGATCACGCATAGCCCGGAGACATCAGCCCATGCAGCTTGCCCATTACGCCTTTGGCGAAGAAAACCGCGACAATGGAACCATTGTGATTGTCCATGGTCTGTTCGGGCAGGCGCGCAACTGGACGGCAATTGCCCGGCGTCTGGCAGAAAAATATCATGTAGTGACGGCCGATTTGCGCAATCACGGACGGTCGGGCTGGGATATGGACATGACATACCCCGCCATGGCTGATGACCTTGCTGCGCTGATCAAGGATGTGTCTGACACGCCGGTGCATTTGGTTGGCCATTCGATGGGCGGTAAGGCCTCCATGGTTTTGGCTTTGTCGCAAAATGCCAAAGATGCCGGCTTGGTGTCCGACCTTGTTGTCGTGGATATCGCCCCTGTGGTCTATGACCATGATTATACCGACTATATTACCGCCATGCGTGGCGTTGATTTTGATACCGTGTCACGCCGGGCCGAGGTCGAAGACGCATTATCATCGGGGATTTCCGAAAAAGGCGTGCGTCAGTTCCTGGCCCAAAGTGTCACGACCGACAAGGAAACCGGCAAAATGGCGTGGCAGGTGAATATAGATGCCATGGCCGATCATTTATCCGACATCACCGGCTGGCCGCAAAGCGATCTTGCTGATCAATATGACGGCGATGTCTTATTCATTTCCGGGGCCAATTCGCAGTATGTCGATCCCAAGGACCGCGATCACGTCAAATCGCTGTTTCCCAAGGCGGCCTTTACCAGCATCAAAGGCGCAGGCCACTGGGTCCATGCCGAAAAACCCGATGCGGTTCTTTTGACGTTATCGGCGTTTTTAAACCGCTAGGAGACAGTCGCAATGGTTGACGTTCCCAAGGGATGGCAGTTGCCCACCCATGACGCGATCCGGGTTGAGGACATCGAATGTCTGTCGGATAACTGGTATCATCTTTATCGCGTGACGTTTGATCTGCGCCGCCAGAATGGTGAATGGCAACGACAGCAACGCGAAGCCTATGACCGGGGCAATGGGGCGGGAATTTTACTGTATAACCGTGCGGATCGCACCGTGATCCTGACCCGGCAATTTCGTCTGCCGTCATTTGTGAATGGCAGCCAAGACGGCATGCTGATCGAAGTCCCGGCAGGCTTGCTTGATGACCGCGATCCGGCGGCTGCGGTGATTGCCGAAGTGCAGGAAGAAACCGGCTATAAAATCGGCAAACCGCAAAAGCTGTTTGACCTTTTCATGAGTCCGGGCTCGGTAACCGAACGCCTGCATCTGTTCATGGCCGAAGTCACCAAAGGACATCGAACCGGCAAGGGGGGCGGCCTTCATGAGGAGGGCGAGGATATCCACGTTCTCGAAACCTCGTTTGAAGACGCCCTTGCGATGGTGGCCGATGGTCGCATTCGGGACGCCAAAACTGTGATCCTGTTACAGCATGCCCAATTGGCGAAAATCTTCGACTAACGCTTGATCACCACGGCAGGTTTTCGCCGTCATAGGCATAAAAGCCACCTGACTGTTTGGCACTCAGCCCGTCAATCACACGCAACATGTTGGTTGCCGCCTCAATCGGTGTCTGCACCTTCAGTCCGGATTTGGCAAACGGCCCGGACAGCCCGGTATCGACCGTGCCGGGATGCAGGGCAACACAGACCGCGTCATGCTTGCTGCGGCCGATTTCAATCGCGCTGCATTTCACCAGTTGATTAAGGGCAGCCTTGGCTGCGCGATAGCCGTACCAGCCGCCCATGCGGTTATCACTGATGCTGCCGACCTTGGCCGACAGGGTGGCAAACACCGATTTGCCATCACGGGGCAAAAGCGGGCAGAAATGCTTCATCAGCAACGCCGGACCAATCGCATTGATCAAAAACTGCTTGGCCATATAGTCGGCATCAATGTGGCGCAGTGATTTTTCCGGCTGATGGGTATCATCATGCAGATACCCCGTGGCATCAATGATCAGCCGAACATCCCCCGAAAGGTCGCGAAGGTACTGAACGCACGCCGCAATGCCGTCCGGCTTGGTGAAATCAAGGGCCGGATCGGTTGTGCGCGAAAAACCGACAACATGCGAAAAACGGTCGCTTTGCGTAAGCTGCGCCATAAAGGCCTGTCCGATCCCGCCCGTGGCACCAATTACCACGGCAATTGATGGGGTGGCGAAGCTGTCAAGTTCTGGCACGTCAGTCATGGTCAGGCTCCTGCGGTGATGGTGGTTGGAATCTTACGCAATCGGGCTAGGATCGGTTTTGCCAGATTGACAGTTTTGCAGTGCCATTGCTTTGGGTAACTCTTGGGGGAAGGAGTAGGTTAGGCGCTGTTCACATTCGGACGGGATCAGCGTCTCAACGGGGTGTTTGTTTCATTTGAAATCAAGGAAATCCCAATGCCATATGTCTTTACCCAAGCCACCGATACCGAGGCCATTGCCGAACGTGAATGGGGCAAGGCCGACGAGATCATGTTTACGGCCTTCACATCCTGCATCGGGATCATGGCGATCAAGGATGATCAGGTGATCGGCGTTCACTTAACACTTCGTGATGACACAAATGCTATCACCAATGCTGATATTGATACCGCGATTGGATTGCTTGACGGTGGGGCATACCCGGTGGTGATTGGCTCGATCAGTGCATGGGAAGCATCTGCGGCGGCTGTTTATCAGCACCTTGTCGATACGCTGCATCCGGTCGAACAATATGGCTATGGCGACGGGACGTTTGGCGGTGAAATCGTCAATGGTCGTATTCAGCCACGCTATGTTGCTTAAAAACCCTTTCAAGGATTAGGTCCTGAGCCTAAGGCCCCAGAACAGAAAAAGCCGCCCGGCCAGTAAGGCGTTCGGGCGGCTTTTTCTATTGGCTCTAAACGCGCTTAAAGGATTTATTCAGCGGCGTTGATATGGGTGACGTTGGGGGCGCTGCGTGCGCCTTTGCCCTCATGATCGTGAAGACGGATGAATTCCTTGATCCGCGGGCTGATCTGTTCGCGCCAGCGACGACCGTTAAACACACCGTAATGGCCGACACCCTGCTGCATGTGATGCATGCGCATGTTGTCGGGCAGGTTGGTGCACAGTTTATGCGCCGCACGGGTTTGGCCCATGCCGGTAATGTCATCGCGTTCGCCCTCGACCGTCAAAAGTGCGGTCTTGGTAATCGCGGATGGATCAACCGGAACCCCCTGCCAGCGCATGGTGCCGTTGGGCAGGTTATGTTCATGGAACACAACCTTAAGCGTCTGGAGGTAAAACTCGGCTGTCATGTCCATGACGGCAAGATATTCGTGATAGAAGTTGCGCTTGGCATCGGCACTTTCGCCGTCGCCTTCGACCAGATGCATGAACATGTCATGGTGGGCTGAAACGTGGCGGTCCCAGTTCATCGCCATGAAGCCTGCCAACTGCATAAAGCCCGGATAGACCCGGCGCATGACACCGGCATTGGGCAGCGGCACATGTGAAATGACATGGCGTTCAAACCATTCAAGATCATGCTGCTCAGCAAATTTGTTCACTTCGGTCGGGTTTTCGCGGGTATCCACCGGGCCGCCCATCAGCGTCATTGACGCTGGCTGACAAGTCTCGTTTCCTGCCGCCATCAAGGATGCAGCGGCCATCACCGGAACCGATGGCTGACAAACCGCCATCACATGGGTGTTCGGGCCAAGCTTGCGCAGAAACCGCATGAGATAATCGATATAGGTATCAAGATCAAAGTGACCCTGATGGACCGCAACCGTGCGGGCATCAATCCAGTCGGTAATATAGACATCATGATCAGGCAGCAATGCCTCTACCGTGCCACGCAGCAAGGTTGAAAAATGGCCTGACAGCGGGGCGACAATCAACAAACGCGGATCGTCGGGCTGGGTTTTCAAATGATCGGTTTCGCGTTTGAAATGCAAAAGATCACAGAAAGCTTCGCTGTGGACGATTTCCTCGGTGACAGCCACGGTCTGACCCTCAATCGTCGTGGTATCCAAACCAAATTCCGGTTTGCCGTAACGATGGGTGATATGGGTGAACATGTCGCACGCTGCCGCTACAGCCCGACCCGGCTGGGTATAGGAAAGCGGATTGGCCGGATTGCGCAGCCATTTTTTGTTGGCATCGACGGCCATACGCAGCGGACTTATCGTGGCGTGCTGCAATTCATAAAGGTGGTACAGCATATATTCTCACTCCCGGGTGACAGGGGCCCCAAGGGCCCGGGTGTCACCGTCCTGGTTACGGCTTTTCGTCCTGTTTTTTTGTCACGCACAGGCGTTTTGTAAGACGTGCAGTCACGTGCGGCAAAGTACTATGGCATCTGTCGTTTGCGGTAGCGGGGCAGCGCCAAAGCAGCTCATCCCCAGACGTCAGAAAACCTTAAAATCGCGATGTAGCCTACGGCAGTACAGGTTTTACACAATAGCCATAAAGTATGATGATATTCCAAATAGTGCTTTTACGTTCTGATTCAACAGAAAATTCACGCTGATGTCGAGTAAAATATTGCAATGCAGCGTAAACTGTTGCGTTGCAATAATAGTTTTAGCAGGGAAATGGGGAGATATGGTTTTTGGGGCAGTACATTTTAGGCGTTTTAGAATCGTCGCCCGGCTGTGCAAAACGCCCGACACCCAGCCTTAAGTCAATGAGGCTGCAGATTTTTCGGGATGACATTGGCCCAAACAAAGAAAGGGCGCTGCCGTAGGGAAAACAGCAGCGCCAGTATAATAGTTCAGTGCGGATTAAAGTGCGGAGATAACGAAGCCCAAAAGAACAAATGCATAAGGGAACTAAGGGCATGGGGGAAGTCTGACCGGCAGGCGGGACAGGGTGCGGGGTAGCCTGCCGGTCAGGTGCCCTTGGTGGACAATCGTCCGGGCCTCGTAAATTTCAATGGGGATTTTTTATCAGATCAGACTGCGCAGGGTTTGCGCCATGCCAAGCCCGATGACGAACAGAAAAAATCCTGTACTTCCAACCACAGCAACAGTGCTGCAAAGCTCGTTCAAGCGGGTCGGGTTCTCGATCAGTTTCAGCATGGTTTGTCCTCCTCAATCTGTCTGCAAGGACCATAGCGTTCTGATTTTGTTCCTGCAAGAACAAAATTGGAACAAATGCGGATTAATCTGTTTAAGTATTTGAATTATAGTCAAAAAATAATGTTCTCAAATGTTCTCATTTTTAATGGGAAATGAGAACATTCAAGGGTGATTCTGTGAGTTGGGTTGAACAAGGCCCGCAGGAAACCTCGTGTTTGCGCGAGTCTTTATAAAAGACATCAGACGCAGGATGTTCTTGCTGGTGTTCTCACTCTATTTCCGGCCCTGCTATGTCCATTCATGATCGCGCGGAGAAGATCGCAAGGTGTCATCAAAACGTACATTTAACCCGGATGAAATACCCGCATAGTTGCGATATCGTGTGATGGATCATCAATCGGTTGTCGGTTTTATGGGATCGCCTGACGGATCAAAAGGGCGCTGATTTAAACCGATTCAATTTGTATAAAATCAAATTGTTGCAGGATATGCAGACTGGCCTAAAATAGGGTGTGTTTCGGCGCATGTTCGGATTGTTTTGCAACAAACTGTTACGGTTAAACCGGATTTCGGTAAAGCCGTCTTTCGGGGGCTTGAACGCAGTGGTCTTGCCCTCATAGATCGTGTAACAGTGGGCTCAAAGACCGGAACATCGCACCCTTGCTGATCAGGACGCAGCATGGCTGTTGGCCTAAATAAGGTGGTCAAACATTCTGGCGACGCCTGACACTGCCAACCAGAGTGTCAGAAGTTTGCTGTGTTTGATTGCTCATACAAAACCGGCTATGCGCTATTAAGTGGAAAGTTTCCCTATGGTGTCAGGTTGGTAGATACACGCACAGAACCGGCAATCCGGTGCTGTTTTCACGGTAACTACCGTGTCCCGATCGTCTGCCCGGATTGTCAAAAGTCCGGGATCCCACCTAGACGACGGGGAGGAAACGTTGGAAGGCTAAGGGCAGAATGAGACAAAGGCTTAAACATCGTATTGCTGATATCGTGATATTCGGTGGGACCGGAGATCTGGCACTACGCAAACTTTTCCCCGCACTTTACGAAATGGAACGGACCGGGCGTTTCGATGATGACACCCGTATCTTTGGCGCATCGCGCAGCGAACATAGCGACGAAGATTTCCGGGCCAAGCTTGAAGAAGCCGGTAAAAAATTCGTCCCCGAAGGCGAGTTTGAGGCCAAAACATGGAAAAAGTTCGCCCAGCGCATTTCCTATGTTCAGGTCTCGGCAGGCGACGAGGCCGGGTTTAAGGTTCTTTACGAAAAACTTTCCGATCAGCCAGACCGCGACCGGGTCTATTATTTCTCGACCAGTCCGGCCCTGTTTGCCGATATGGCCTTTAACCTTAAAAAGGTTGGTCTGGTAACGCCAAATTCCCGCGTTGTGCTTGAAAAGCCGCTCGGTCATGATCTGGATAGCTGCCGTGAAATCAACGGCCAGATTGGTGAAGTCTTCGACGAAAACCAGATTTTCCGTATCGACCATTACCTTGGCAAGGAAACAGTGCAGAACCTTATGATTCTGCGCTTTGCCAATGCGATGTTTGAACCACTTTGGAACAGCGCACATATTGACCACGTGCAGATCACGGTGGGCGAAGAAGTCGGTGCCGAGGGCCGCTGGTCCTATTATGATGACGCCGGTGCAATGCGCGACATGGTGCAAAACCATATGTTGCAGCTTCTGTGCTTGGTCGCGATGGAACCGCCCTATGTTCTTGATCAGGACGCGGTGCGTGATGAAAAGGTCAAAGTGCTCAAGGCGCTGATGCCGATCAATGACAGCAACATCGACACATCCACCGTGCGCGGCCAGTACCGTAAAGGGGCCGTTGGCGGCAAAGAAGTGCCGGGCTATCTGGAAGAAGAAGGTGCGAATGTCGACAGTACGACAGAAACCTTCGTCGCCATCCGCGCGGAACTCAACAACTGGCGCTGGTCGGGCGTTCCGTTCTATTTGCGCACTGGCAAACGGTTGCCAAAACGCCATTCGGAAATTGTCATACAATTCCGCGATGTGCCCCATCAGATATTCCCGCTGGCAAAATCAATGACCAATTATCAGGCCAACCGCCTTGTTCTGCGCTTGCAGCCTGATGACGGCATCCATCTTATTTTGAATAACAAAAATCCGGGGCCGGGCCTTGTGCGCCTGCGTCCAACCGCCTTGAACCTGTCCTTTGCCGAGGCCTTTGGTGGGCGTAGCCCGGATGCCTATGAGCGTCTGTTGCTCGATGCGATTGATGGCAATAACACCCTGTTTGTCCGCCGGGATGAACAGGACATTGCCTGGCAGTGGGTTGATGCCATTCAGGATGCCTGGCAGAACAATCACATCACGCCCAAGGGCTATACGTCGGGTACGTGGGGGCCATCGGCCGCCATTGCGTTGATTGAACGCGATGGACGTACCTGGAACGAAGAAGCCGGGTTCTAGGCATTGGCAAAGGCGCGTTGGATCGTCAACGCGCCTTGCTTTGCTGTCACTGACACCCCAATTTCGGGATGACGACATGACAAACGAACGCATTTTCCAAAGCGGCGACGAAATGCTTGCGGCAATGATCAAGGAAACCGTCGAGCGGCTTGAATTTGCCATCGCGACACGCGGCCATGCCAGCATGGCAGTTGCCGGTGGGCGGTTCCCAAAACCCTTGTTTGAAACGCTTTCACACGCCCGTCTGGACTGGTCCAAAGTCACCGTGACCCTTGGCGATGATCGCTGGGTGGGGCTCGATGATGATCAGTCGAATGAAAAACTGGTCCGCGATTATTTGTTTATCAACGAAGCCCAGCACGCGCGCTTTGTATCGCTTAAAACACCTGATGGCAGTCCGGAAGACGCGGTCAATACCGTCAGTGCGCGTTTGCGCACCGAACTGCATTGGCCGCTTGATATTGTGTATCTGGGGATGGGCGATGACGGTCATACCGCATCACTTTTCCCATCCTCAACGCCCGAAGCCCTGCGCAAAGGGCTTTATCCCGAACATGGTGAACTGGTTGTCGCTGCGCGCCCGACCGTGTCCCCGGTCCCGCGCATCAGCATGACGTTGCCCGCCATCCTTAACGCCCGGTATATTGGTCTTCATATTACCGGACAATCCAAATGGTCGACCTTTGAAACCGCGAAAAACGGCACAGAAATCGAAGAGATGCCCGTTCGCGCAATCTTGCAACAGACTGACGTCCCCGTCGATCTGTGGTGGAGCGCCGAGAACCCGAAAGGCTGAACCCCATGAAACGTGAAATAGATCAGATTACCAAACGCATTATCGAGCGTTCCAAACCAACCCGCGAAGCATATCTTGCCAAGATCGAGGCCGCCGCGTCCGATCGCCCGCATCGCGCAAGCCTGTCATGTGGCAACCTCGCCCATGCCTCGGCGGGCTGTAGTGCGGCTGATAAGGAACGCATCAATGGCGATGAGGGTGCCAATCTTGGCATCGTGACGTCCTATAACGATATGCTGTCGGCCCACCAACCACTGGGCGTTTATCCCGACCGTATCAAAAAGGCCGTGTTTGAAGCCGGTGGAACAGCACAGGTTGCCGGGGGCGTTCCGGCCATGTGTGACGGCGTGACCCAAGGCCGTCCGGGCATGGAACTTTCGCTGTTTTCACGCGATGTGATTGCCATGTCGACGGCTGTGTCACTGTCGCATGATGTGTTTGACGCCGCCCTTTATCTGGGTGTGTGTGACAAAATCGTTCCGGGTCTTGTCATGGGGGCCTTGTCCTATGGCCATATCCCGGCGGTGTTTGTGCCCGCCGGTCCGATGCCATCGGGCCTTCCCAATGATGAAAAGGCCCGCATTCGTCAGCTGTATGCGCAAGGCAAAGTCGGTCGTAAGGAATTGTTGGAGGCCGAAACAGCGTCTTACCACAGCCCGGGCACCTGCACGTTCTATGGCACGGCAAACTCCAACCAGATGCTGATGGAAGTCATGGGCTTGCATCTTCCCGGCGCGGCGTTTGTGAACCCAAACACCGATCTGCGCGATGCGCTGACCGAAGAAGCCGCCCGCCGTGCACTGGCGATTACCAAACTTGGCAATGATTATCGCCCGGTTGGTAAGGTGCTTGATGAAAAGGCGTTTGTGAACGGGATTGTCGGGTTGCTTGCGACCGGTGGGTCAACCAACCATACGCTGCATTTGCCTGCGATGGCGCGTGCGGCCGGGATTGAGCTGCGCTGGGATGACTTTGATGAATTGTCGCGTCTGGTCCCACTTCTGTGCCGCGTTTATCCGAACGGGCAGGCGGATGTGAACCACTTCCATGCCGCAGGCGGTATGGGCTTTGTTATTTCCGACCTTTTGAAAAACGGTATTCTGCACCCGGATCTTGAAACCATTCATACCGGTGGCATGGCGGCCTATGGCACCGAGCCGTATCTTGATGACGGTAAACTGGCATGGCGTGATGCCCCGACCGACAGTCAGGACGAAGATATCCTGCGCCCGGCCGAAAAGGCATTTAGTGCCGATGGTGGCTTGCGGATGTTGTCGGGCAACCTTGGCCGTTGCGTGATCAAGGTGTCTGCTGTGAAGCCGGAAAACCGCGTCATCGAAGCTCCGGCTGCGGTGTTTACATCGCAGGAACAAATGATGGAGGCTTTCAAGGAAGGCAAACTCCATCGTGACGTCATTTGTGTTGTGCGTTTCCAGGGCCCCAAAGCCAATGGCATGCCTGAACTGCATAAACTGACCCCGCCGTTGGGTGTGCTGCAGGATCTGGGGTATAAGGTTGCCCTTGTCACCGATGGTCGCATGTCGGGTGCGTCGGGCAAGGTGCCTGCTGCCATCCACGTCACGCCCGAAGGCATGATGAACGGTCCGATTGCCAAGGTGCAGGATGGCGACATCATCCGTCTTGATGCGGAAACCGGCGACCTGATCCTCAATGTGACCGACGCCGAACTGGCCAAGCGTGACTTCGCCACCTTTGACGACAAGGCATCCCATCAGGATGGCTTTGGCCGTGAGTTGTTTGGGGTGTTCCGCGACCATGTTGGACTGGCTGAAATGGGCGCATGTGCTGTCCTCCCGGGGGAGGCTGAAGTCGCGTAATGCAGCTTGTCGGTGATATTGGCGGGACCAATGCCCGCTTTGCCTGGCTTGACGATGCTGGCAATCCCCATACGCCAATGACATTGCCGGTGCGTGAATATGCCACCATCGGCGATGCCATGCGTGATTTCATGGTCAAAACCGACTGTTCGGATTTGCGTGAATTTGCCGTGGCGGTGGCGTGCCCCGCCATGGCCGATGAGATTAAATTCACCAACAATCCGTGGGTGTTTTCCAAGGATGCGCTTAAGGCCGAGTTCAATCTGGATCGTCTTGTGGTGGTCAATGATTTTACCGGCTTGGCAATGTCTGTGCCCTATCTGGGCGGCGAAGACCTGATTACGCTGTTTGATGGTCCCGGACGTCCGGGCCTGCCTTTGGCAGTCATCGGGGCGGGGACCGGGCTTGGCGTTTCGGGCTTGTTGCCCCACGAAGGGCACTGGTTGCCAATTCAGGGCGAAGGCGGGCATGTGTCCTTGCCGGCGGTCGATGAGCTTGACTTTGAAATCGTCAAATTCCTGACCCATGAGTTGGGACGCGTATCGGCGGAACGTATTTTGTCCGGGATGGGGATTGAAAACCTGTACCGGGCCCTTGCCGCCATCGATGGTCTTGATGTGGCGCCGAAAAATGCCGCCGAGGTGGTTGACGGTGCCTTGCAAAGCCATGACCCGTTGTGTCGTAAGGTTCTGGATCGGTTCTGCCTGTTTATGGGCGGGGTTGCTGGTGACCTTGTGCTGACACTCGGTGCGTTTGACGGTGTGTTTATCGGCGGCGGCATTGGCCCGCGGATCGCCGATTATATGAAACAAAGCGGCCTGAAAGAGCGGATGATCGCCAAGGGCCGTTTCCATGATTTAATGAATGATGTGCCGGTGCGCCTGATGACGGCGAAATACCCGGCCCTGATCGGTTGCGCCAAGATTTTAACGGCCTGACCGGCAAACTGGAGGAAGATTTTATGAGCCTTTCATCGCGTGAGATTCTGTCAAAGGCCCCGGTGGTGCCGGTTCTGGTGATCGAAGATGCCAATGATGCCGTGCCGCTGGCCAAGGCACTGGTGGCGGGTGGATTGCCGGTGCTGGAAATTACGTTGCGCAGTGCGGCGGCGGAAGAAAGCATCAAACGCATCATCGCCGAAGTCCCCGGTGCGATTACCGGTGCGGGTACCGTGATCAATGCCAAGCAAATGGAACGCATGGCCGAAATCGGCTGTGCCTTTGCCGTGTCACCGGGCCATACCGAGGGTCTTTTAAAAGCGGCCAAGGATACCGGTGTGCCGTTGTTGCCCGGTGCTGGGACGCCGTCGGAAATCATGAACCTGATTGATCATGGCTATGACATTTTGAAATTCTTCCCGGCTGAACAGCAGGGCGGGGTGTCGATGCTTAAAGCCCTTTCGGGGCCATTGCCGCAGGTCAGCTTCTGTCCGACTGGGGGTGTTTCATTGAATAATCTGGCTGATTATTTAAAATTATCGAATATTATCACTGTCGGCGGATCATGGGTTGCACCCAAGGATGCGGTCAAGGCAGGTGATTGGGCAACCATCACCAAGCTGGCACAGGAAGCAACCGACCGGGTTCGTGAGATTCGCAGCTAAGATATCTGCAATTGTATGACAAATAAAAAGGGACCCGTGTGGGCCCCTTTTTTTGTGCTTTCGCGTTGGAGACTTGCCGGGCTTTGAGGTCCGGCAGCGTTTCCTATATCCTGTCGAGATACCAGGTTGTGCCGTTAAATTTGCGCTGCAGACCGAGATCGGCGAGATCTGCATGGCTGAGGTTGCTCATAAGATCGGTGTGGTTCTTGCGTTTGCGCTTGTTTTCGAAATATTTTTCGATGCGGCTCATGAGCGCGCCAAACGGCATGCGTTTGGTAAAGGGGTCGTTTGCAGCGTCGAAAGGTGCGTTTCCAGAAATCTGATGTGCCATGGTGGCCTCCTGAAGTCTCAGGTTGAATTGATCCGTTGATGGGCGGACAATGTCATATGCAAAATAAAACAGGAAGAAGGTTGTTTTGCATATCTGATGTGCAAGAATGATCGGATTAACACGACAAAATACGGACAGAAGTGTCGATATGAACTGGAACGATTTGCGATATTTCCTTGTTTTGGCGGGTGAAGGCAGCCTTTCGGGGGCCGCGCGTCGCCTGCGCAAGGAACATACGACAGTCGCCCGCCGGATTGAGGCGCTTGAAGATGATGTTGGCACCAAGCTGTTTGACCGCTTGCCGCGCGGCTGGCAACTGACCACGGCGGGACATAATCTTGTCCCGGTGGCCGAACGGGTTGAGGAAGAAGCCCTCACCTTTGAGCGTCAGGCCAAGGGGGATGAAGCCGCCCACGGGGTTGTGCGCATTTCCGTCCCCCCGGTGGCGGGGCGTGTTTTATTTGCGCCGCGTCTGGCCAGATTGCTTACGGCACACAAGGGGCTTGAGTTTGAAATCATCGGGGCGGCCAATGTGGTCAATCTTGCACGCCGCGAAGCCGATGTTGCCGTGCGCATGATCACCCCGCGTGAACCGGGATTGATTACGCGTAAGTTGGTCGAACTGGGTGTTGGGCTTTATTGCGGGATTGGGTATCGCGACCGGGTGCCGGAAATGGATTGGGAATTTTGCGGTTATGAAGATACCGCTTACGGCGCATCAAAGAAGGAATGGGTGCGTAATGTGCTGGGCCGGGAATTGCCATGCCGGTTTCGTGCCGATGAAACCGAAACCGTGCGCCAGTTCATTGCTGCCGGGCACGGGGTCGGGGTTTTGCCGCGCTATCTCGGGGACAAGGACGACGAACTTGAACTGATCCATGCCGATGTCGAAGGGCAAAGCCGTGAAACCGGCTGGATGGTGGTTCACCCGGACATGCGCCGATCCCCCGGTGTTCGGTTGGTGATGGATGCCTTGATCAAGGCTGCCGATAACATTGCCGAAGAATTTCAGGTCTGACGATGGACCGATATTGACTGAAAAAAGGCTCCCTTAAATTCAAGGGAGCCTTTTTCATGCCTTGAGGGAAGGCATTCTAGGCTCAGGACCTACTAATTTGATTGGAATGGCAGTCGTTATATTTTCCAAATCCAAGGATAAAGCCCGCCAGGCGGGTCGGCATCCCGAACAAGGGATTTGACGCAGGAGTTTGCAAATATAACGTCTGTCCTTTGGATTAACCGGATTTGCACGGGCTACTTTGTCGCAAAATCTTGAAAGATATATATCTTCCTGCGGTTTCGCTCCGCGTATCCGCACAAATCCGGTCAACCATTCAAACCAAATTAGTAGGTCCTGAGCCTAGCCACCCCCGCAATACCCCTATCGCGGAGATAGCTCTTATCAAAGCGTGTCGATTACCATTGGTTCAGGGCCGCTGGTCGCTTTGATCTGGTTAAAATCGGTTGAGGTACTCGTTGCGCGGCACATAGCTGTTGTTGTGACGTTCCAAACCGATGTCGTAGAGTTGGTCATCACTTAACCGGTTCAGGGCAATGCGGCTTTGATAGCGTTTGTAGGACCGCAAAACAGCATTGACGATCGCCGGGATGATAGCGCTAACACCCTTGGTAACCGTGGGGGGCGTGGCGCGAGAGGTTGGGCGTTGTGCCATCTTCCCGTGCGATGTTTTTGTCGACACACACCCGACGAGGGTATTGCAGTCGATCTGATGTGATACAGCCATTGTCATGCTCCTTGATCGGGGTGGGCCGTTTCGATGACCAAAGATTGGCATGCGCAGAAATACAATGGAATTTAGATAAAATGCGCTATAGTTGTGCAAAATTGCGCAAGTGTGGGGCGCACAGATATGAACTGGAATGATCTTAGGTTTTTTGTCGCAGTTGCCGAGGAAGGGACGCTTTCCGGGGCCGCACGGCGGTTGAGCAAGGACCACACAACCGTTGCGCGGCGTATCGAAGCATTGGAAACCCATCTGGGCGCGCATCTGTTTGACCGCTTGGCAACCGGGTGGAAACTGACCGATGCGGGCGAAAACCTTGTGCCGGTGGCGGGCCGGATCGAAGAAGACGTTCTGGCGTTCGAACGACAGGCGCGCGGTGATGAAACTGCCCATGGTGTGGTGCGGATTTCCGTGCCACCCGCCGCCGGACGATTGCTGTTTGCGCCGCGGTTGGCGGAATTGCTGCGGGACCAAAAGAACCTTGAATATGAAATTCTTGGATCAAGCGTGATTGCCAATCTGGCGCGCCGTGAAGCAGACGTTGCGGTGCGGATGGCAACACCGGCGCAAAGCGGGCTGATTGCGCGCAAACTGACGCATTTGCGCTACGGCGTGTATGCGGCAAAGGGGTATACAGAGCGCGTGCCTGAAGCCGAATGGGAATTCTGTGCCGATGGCAGTTTCTCATTTGGCCACTATCAACAGGCCTGGGTGTGGAAGATGCTAAACCGGCAATTGCCGGTGCGGGTCAGGGCCGATGACAGCCAGACGGTTCGGGCCTTTGTCGCGGCCGGGCATGGGCTTGGACTTTTGCCGCGCTATATGGCCGATGTTGATGATCGGCTTGAAAGGGTGTTTGACGACGCACCGGGTGAGATCAGCAAGCCGGTCTGGCTTGTGGTTCACCCCGACATGCGCCGGTCCCCCGGTGTGCGCATGGTGATGGATGCGCTGATCAAAACAACCGAAAGTATTCCGGCAGAGTTTAAATCCTGATTGTGTTCTTTGTTCAGATACTTAGGCTCAGGACGCATTCTCTATATGACTTGGGGCTGGAACTGATCAACTATGGTGTTTGCACCGTAGGAATAAGGTCGCTCGGGTTTGCAATCCGGTATTTGTTCTTCTACGGCGCAGGGAATTCGGTCTTTCCTGCACGAAGCTGGCGGTGAAAATGACAACGACCCGGGATTTGGAAAAGCTGCTTGGCCAGTCGATCAATGGTGACATGGACGCCTTTGAGCGGCTGTATCATGCTACGTCGGCGAAACTTTTTGGCGTTGTGCTGCGTATCTTGAAAAACCGTGCTCAAAGCGAGGATGCGTTGCAGGATATTTATGTGCGCATCTGGCAGAAAGCCGGTGATTTCCAACCGGGACGGGCATCGATCATTACCTGGATGGCAACGATTGCACGCAACCGGGCAATTGATATCGTACGCCGCCAACGGCCTGAATCCGACATTGAAGACGCCGAGATTGAAATTCTGGTGTCTCATGACACGGTTTTCGATGAGGTCGTGCTTGCCGACGAGGTACGCCAACTGGAATACTGTCTGGACGGTTTGGAAGACGACCGTCAACAGATTGTCCGACTGGCATATCTTGAAGGCTGGTCTCGGGCCGAGTTGGCAGAACGGTTTGCCCAGCCGGTTGGAACGATCAAGACGTGGCTGCATCGCAGCTTAAGACAGTTAAAGGAATGCCTGGGATCATGACCGACCGGGAAGATATCGACATGCTGGCCGCTGAATATGTGTTGGGCACGCTTGAGCCCGCACAGCGTCAGTCTGTGGCTGCCCGTCGGGAACGGGAACCGGAAATTGATGCGGCGATCACCGATTGGGAAATGCGGCTGTCACCGCTTAATGCGCAATATGATGCAGTTTCTCCCTCACGTGATCTGTTTGCCAGCATCAGAAGCCGGATCGAAACTGCTGGCCAAAATGTTAGCGCTAACATCGCCAGTCTGTCGGAGGTCGCCAGCCTGAAGCGCAGGGTCAAGATGTGGCGGTCCGGCGCACTTGGGGCCGGGGCGATTGCCGCAAGCCTGATCATTGCGGTTCTGGCAACCGATATTGCCACACCGGTGCAAGATGGCCCGTTCGTGGCGGTATTTCACCGCGACGATACCCAGCCCGCATTTGTCATGACGATTGATCTTGATACCCGTGCGGTGACCATTCGCCCGGTTGAGGCATCGGTGCCCGAAGGCAAAACCTATCAACTTTGGATCAAGTCGGATCAGAGCGGGGCTGTGCCACAGTCCTTGGGGCTTTTGCAGAATGCGTCTGTCGCGACGACCAAGAACCTTGGCCAGTTTGATCCGGCGATGTTGCGTACCGCAACCTTTGGCATCAGCCTTGAACCAGAAGGCGGCTCACCAACCGGGCAGCCGACCGGTCCTGCAATCCATGGTCGGTTGATTTCGGTCGAACATTAATCAAAAAAATTCTCCTTTGCTGAAACCCGTTTGAATTCTCTGCGTAGCTTCTGTGTGTGCGATGAAACGCGCGACATGAGCGAACCGCGAAAAGCGTGTTCCAGATCAAAAGCAAAGGAGACTTCACATGACGTTGAAACATAAAACTTCGGGCTTTCTTGGTGCCATGATGCTGAGTGCCGGTTTCGTTCTGGCCAGCAGCACAGGTGCGTTGGCAATGGGCCCAATGGTCGATGCCATGGATCAGGATGTATCGGGTGGGACCGTGACGGCGGAAAAAATCATGGCCGGTGAAAATGGCTGGCTGGTTGTCCATCGCACCGACAAAGACATGAAACCGGGCCCGGTGGTTGGCTATGCGCCGATCAAAAAGGGTGAAAACATGGATGTTGCCGCCATCCTTCAGGAACCGGTCAAATCGGGCGAGATGCTGATGCTGATGGTTCATTCCGAAGCCGGCGGCATGAAAACCGGTGTGTATGAATACACCCTTGGTGCCAAAGAAGACGGCCCGATCAAGCCGGATGGCAAACTTGTCATGAAAGTCATTCACGCCGAGTAAGGCAAAACAGCCTTTCGACGCCAGATTTCAACAGCCCGCAAGGTCATTGGCCCTGCGGGCTGTTTTTTGTTGGGGGGTGTTAAAGCCAGCCCAATTGGCGGGCCGATGCCAGTAACAACATAGCGCCAAACAGGGTAATCAATCCCGCCCCGGTAAGCCCAATCGTGCGGCGTAGAATGCCCGATGTGGTTTCGGAGACACTAAACAGATGCTGCGTTCCGGTGCGAATGCCGATGGCGGCCAGCCCGATCAGGCTGATGGTCAGTGCAACCCCGATTGCCATGGCAAAGGCGGCAGCAATCCCGATCAGAAACAGTCCGTTGGCCAGCGTAAACAGCAGCACCAGAATAGACCCGGTGCAGGGGCGCAGCCCAACCACAATGCCACTGGCAATCATTTGCCAGCGATTACGCGCCGTCGATGGTGTGGAATGTGCGGTGGGGGCGGCATCATGGTGATGCGTGTTGGTATGATCATGTGCATGGCTGTGGTGGTGGTCATGACCATCATTGTGATGATGTGTGTGGTCATGGGAATGATGATCATGATGTTCATGATGGGCGTGATCACAGCAATCATCGCGGCCCTGTATGATCCGCAGACACATCACCAGACCAAGACCAACGATCAAGGCATATGAAACCGCCTCCAGCACCAGACCGTTTTGGGTGATTGCCGCCGGACCAAGATTTAAAAACAGGGTCAGTGACCCAACCAGAACAATGGCGGTGATGGCCTGCACCCCGGCAATCAGGGTGCCCATGGCGACACCTTGTTTCCATCCGGCATCACGCGACAGGAAATAGGTGGTGGTGACCATCTTGCCGTGACCGGGGCCTGCGGCATGAAAAACGCCATAGAGAAATGACAGGCCAATGATCATCAGGCCGGGCCAGAAGCTGTCGCCGTTTTTGGCGTCGCGAAGGGTGGCTGTGATTTCGCGGTTCAGTTTTGTCTGAATGATGATGACCTGACCGACGACATCGGATAACCAGACGGGCAGGGTGATGAAGCTGTCCCCATCTTGCGGGGCTGAGGCGGTATCGGTGGTTGAGGCGTCGCTGTTACCACGTCCCAGAAGATTGGCCGACTGGGCCGCAGCCGGATTACTCGACCCGGACCATATCGCCAGGAGCAAGACCGCCAGAAGACCCGCTATCGCCATGTTGTGCTGTGCAGACAAGGTCTGCACGTATTGGCGCCACCAGATCAAAATAGATGCGGTTTTTTTCATCTTCGCTCATTTCAAAGTGACAGCTGGTTGCGGTGTTGCCGGTAAACACGATCGGATCGACCTGTGTGAAGGCGATGTCGATATAATACTCGGCGTCATAGACGGAAAGGCTGATGGTATCTTTTACCGGATCAAGCGGTTCGTCTAAAACGAGGGTGAAATCATAGGTCACTCGCCTGTCATCGGTGATGTCGGCGGTAAAATCGCGCGTTTGGGTAAAGGGCAGAAGAACTTCGTTTTTACGTAAATGTGCCAGCCATGAAACTTCGCCAAGGGCGACAAAGGCATTGTCGCGCAATGTGGTGTTTTCATCGCCAAAGAACCGGGTGTCGAAATTTTTATCGAACTCGTCAATCAGCGTCATGCTGAACAGGTCATCAAACACCCAGTGCATTTTGATGGCGGTCAGCTTGCCGCTTTCAAACACCATTTTGGCGTTGGCATCAATCCAGATATGAGGATGGGCTGAGGCGGGCGTGCTGGTCGCAAGCACGAAGCCCGCGACCAGCATTGCAAAACCCGTATTACGAACCGTTGCCAAGGCAGTCGACCAGGGCGTCGACATTTTGCGCAAGGATGGCCTGATAGGCATCCGGGCCTTTGGGGATGTTTGCGCCCAGCGGATCAAGGGTGCCAATGCGTGCGCCGGTATCGGCAACAATCGCCTTAACAATTGCGGGGCGGAATTGCGGTTCGGCAAAGACACAGACGGCACCAGTGTCGCGGATTTTTTCTTCGATTTCATGGAGGCGTTTGGCTCCGGGCTTCTGTTCGGGCGACACGGTCACGGAGCCGACCCCGTTCAGGCCAAAGCCAGCTTCCAGATACTGATAGGCATCATGGAAAACCACATAAGGCGTGCTGCGGACCGGCGCAAGCTTATCGCCCAGATCATTGCCAAGGACGGTGAGACTGGCAAGCAGCTTTTTGAGGTTTTCGCGATAATTTTCTGCGTGGGCCGCATCAATTTCGATCAGTTCATCGGCGATGGCGGTGGCGATGGCCGCACCATTGGCCGGATCAAGCCAGATGTGCGGGTTGATTCCACCATGTTCATCATGATGATGTTCATCAGCGTCATGATCGTGATCCTTTCCGTCGGCATGTTCGTGCCCGTGATCGGCTTCATGGTCGTGCGCGTCGTGATCATGATCATGGTCATGGTCATGATCACTTTCACCATGCTCCTCATGCTCCTCATGCTCATCATGTGCGCCGTGGTCGTGGCTATGGGCTTCCCAGCTGCCGCCTTCGCGCATCTCGAGCAGGGTCAGGCCGGGGGCATCAATCAGTTCAAGCTGATGACTGTTAACCGACAAGGTTGCCAAGGGTTTTTCCAGAAAACTTTCGAGGCTGTGCGACACATAAATCACCAGATCGGCATTTTGCAAAGCACGTGCTTCGCTGGGGCGCAGCGAATAGGCATGCGGGGAGGCTGCCCCATCGATCAGCAAAGTGGGTTCCCCAACACCATCCATCAACGCGCTTGTGATGCCGTGGATCGGTTTGAGGGTGGCAACAACTGATGGTGCATCGGCAGCCTGAGCCGCGAAGGGTGCTACAAGGAGGGGAGAGGCGAGAAGGAGACGGCGAAGAGTGGAAGGAAAGTTTTGCATTGATCCGGTCCGGTTATGGGGGAGCATATAAGATTGGTTATTTGTTATGTTATATCATAACAAACGGTCAAGTAAAAAAATGAGCCTTGCCGTTCTGGGGGCCTTATCTTTTGCCAATGCCGCACAACCTATTGCGTAGGATTGTTTGGCTGTATTGGTGTTTGAAAAATATGCGAAAAGGTTTCGACCGTCTCATCGGCGGTGTTGTTATATTGGCTCTTCTTAGCTTTGCGATGGTTTCCACTGCATCTGCGGAAACGTTTCGCATGGCTGTCCCAAGAGGTTCTGAGGATAACTTTGCCTTTCAGATCGGTGCCATCCGGCTGGCCATCGCAAATGCCCCCGGGGATCATCAGTTAGAAATTCTATCGGTTGAGCGTTTAACCCAAACGCGCGCACTCACGATGCTGGGCAGCGGTGAGATCAATGTCATCTTTGCCGGGTATAACCCTGATTTCAGCGAGGAGTTCCTTCAGGTCGACTTTCCGATTACCCGTGGCTTGCAGGGGTATCGCCTGTTTGTCATTCGGGCGGACACACAGGCATCCCTGATGAGGGTTAAATCGCTTGAGGACCTTAAGGGGTTCTGTATCGGTTCGGGGCAGGGATGGGTTGATACGGCAATTCTGAAAGATGCCGGACTGTGTGTGACAGAGGCACCGCAAAACAACCTGATTTCAATGCTGGAAAACGACCGGTTTGACATGATGCATTTGGCCGTGCATGAGGCGCTTAAAAGAGACAGGATCCAGCAACTCAAACGTGCCGGGTTGCGTGTCGAGAAAACACTGTTGTTACGATATCAGTATGATTTTTTCACCTATGTCGGCAAGAATGATAAAATCCGGCATTCCTTGCTGGAACAGGGCTTTCAGAATGCGTTTTTCAGCGGGGCGTTTAACGAATACTTCCGTTCGGATCCTTCCATCGCGGCAGCAATGGAGTACATTCGCCAGTCTGATCGGCGTGTGATTGATCTTGATAACCCGGGTATTGGTCCGAAAAACGATCAAACGGCAGAGCAATATTGGCTTACTGAGTGACTTTAATAAGATTTATTGTTTGACCGTAATATGCATGTTCCATCTGCGAAACGAAAAATCCGCACCCGTAGTTACTGAGTGCGGATTGTAGGTTTTTCAGTGCTTTTGGAACTGTTACTGGCTTTTAAGCCATGGCAGGAACCCGTCAAGAAAGCGGCTGGTTGCGGGCATGAAATGGTTGCCGTGGTGATACATCGGATCAAGGGTGGTGACGATTTTCCGCCCCGGCGAAGTCACCCGGTCATCATAGAAAATCGATCCGGCCTTGTTGGCATTGATCAGGGATGTGGCTCCTGCGGGTGGGGTCAGTAATCCGTGGTGATGCCAGGTTGCATCGGCAAGTTTGACATAATCAAACAGGCTATGCTCCGGTTCGGCGATCTCAAGGTTCAGGGACCCGCCTTCTTTCCACCACCAGAAATTGGTCGGCGTGAAACGCCAATTGATATCATCAAGCCATTTGTCTGGTCCTGTCGATCCCATCGCGACAACGGTTTTGCCGTCATTTAGGAAATCGGCAAACAGTTTGCGATGGGCGACCAAATGGGCCGGGTCGGTCCGGCATGGCACAATCAGGGTGGTGATGGCAGATAAATCCGTCTTACACAGATCAAGGATATAGATTGCCTGATCAAAAAAATGACCAAAGCGGTCTTCGTGGATAACCCGGTGATGGTAATAGGTCCCGGTATCAATGATTGCTATTTTGCCCATCATTCCCCTCCCGCCCAAGCGCAGAGTTGCGGCACGATGCGCGAGGTGCTGTTTTGCGAACCGATATACATCCAAAGGTCATTGCCCGAATGCATCAAGATGCGCCCGCCCTTGGGGCGTTCATATAGCCAATCACACACCAGTTGTTCTTTGCCCAGAACATGAAGAGGGATGGCCCCATCAGGGGGCGGGTTGCTGCCACGGGCATAAAATCCGGCGACACCGCGTTTGAAGGTCAGGTCATTGCAATCAACGCCGTCAAATACCGGATGGTGATTGACGCGATAGATCATCAGATTTTCAAGCGACTGACGTTCAAGGGGGACGAAGGGTTTTAGTTCTGGCAGCATCGGCCAGGCAACATGTCCGTTAAAAACAAGCGTTCCGCCCTGGTCGAGAAATGTTGTGATCTGATCGGATCGGGTGCCCAAAAAGCGTTGATCTATATGCGCAGGCAAGATCAGGGCCGCAAATTGCGATAAATCGGTCTTGTCCAGATCATATTGATCGACAAAGGCGGTATTGGGGGCATGCGATCCGATATCGGGCAAATCATCACCCGCCCCCTTGATCGGATTTATAAAAAGGCAAATTCCCATCGGTTGGCTCATTGCGATGTTGCGGGAAAGACGAAAACCACCCCCGGCGGTTGCCGGAGGTGGAACAGTGCAGATTACTTCGAAACGTTCTTGAAATCGAAGAAGAAGCCGGACGGATGAATGCGATAGCCCTTAACATCCTTGGTCGAGGCCACGACAAACACCTTATGCACCAGCGGAATAATCGGGGCATCGTCATGCAGGATGTTCATCGCCTTTTTATAGGTTGCATCCTTCTCTGTGCCCGCATCAAGGGTGCGGCCCGTATCAACAGCGGCGTCAAATTCGGTGTTTTCCCAGAATTGATAGTTCAGGCCTGCTTTGGAATGGAATTGTGATTTCAGATGCAGGTCCGGGTGGCCGGTCATTTCCGGGGTCCAGAACACGACGGAAATGTCATATTCACCGCGTTTGACCAGATCAAGCATCCCGCCCCACGTATACATCTGAACATCGGTGGCAATGCCTTGCTGGTTCAAAAGGGCAGCCATTGCTTCGGTGATCATTGGCATTTCGGTGCGCGAGGTATAGCTGAGGATCCGCAAGGTCAGCTGTTCGCCATCCTTGGTCCATTTGCCGTCGGTTTTTTCATACCCGGCATCGGTCAAAAGCGATGCGGCCCGTTCCGGATTGAGGCTGTATTTGCTGTCGGCCTGCGGGGCCCAGTCAAATTCGGGCGCAAAGAATTCCCATGCCGGTTCGCCGATGCCATCAAGGGCACCTTCGACAATCAGGTTACGGTCCACCAGCGCGTTGACCGCACGGCGGATGCGCACATCGGAAAGCGGGCTTTTGTCACCGGCATTGAATGCGCCGTAATACAGGCCGGATGTTGGTTGTTCGTAAACCTTGAAATCCGCGTCCTTCGACAGACGTTTGACATCGGACGGCAGCATGTTGGTGACGAAATCAATTTCGCCTGCTTCAAGCGCCAGAGTTCGTGAATTATGATCGGGGATATAACGATACACGATCTTCTCAAGGGCCGGTTTTTCACCCCAATAGCCGTCAAAGCGCGTGACAATCGTTCTGTCCTGTTTGCGGTACTCTTCGAATTTCCACGGGCCGGTGCCGACCGGTTTGACGAAGTCGCCGGCCTCATCAAACGACGATTTGGCGTAAACCACGGTGATCGCGTCGGTCAGTTGGTTGGGCAGGGCGGCATAGGGTTCGGTGTTTTCAATTTCCAGAACCAGCGGCGATACGGCGGTCATGGATTTGATGTTCAAAAGATCGGCCGCATAGGGCAGCAATGCGACCACCCGTTCGAGCGAGAATTTGACCGCCTCGGCATCCAGTTTGGTGCCGTCATGGAAAACAACATTTCCACGCAGGTTAAAGCGCCAGACTGTTGGTGAAACCCGTTCCCATGACGTCGCCAATCCTGGGACCGGTTTGAGGTCATAATCAAGCTTTACCAGCGTATCGAGGATTTCGCTTTCATTGAAAAACCGCGACCGGCGTGGCTTCATCGCCAGGGGCTGTGATTCCCACATGGTGCCAATGATAAGGGTATTGTCGTCTGATGCCTTGGCATCTTGCGATGTGGCGCCAAAAGTGCCCAGTGCAAGTGCCGCGATGGCAACCCCAAGAAGTGTTCTTTTGATCATCTTACTGTCTCTATTTAATGAAGGTAGTTGATCTGACGCACCCGGAAACGGTCTCCCAACATGTCTCCGAGCAGGTTGACCGCCACGACGAAGGCCGCGATGGTCAGGCCCGGTGCAAGCACCAGACGCGGATAGTCACGCAAGTAATTGCGAGATTCGGCAATCATCAAACCCCATTCCGGTGTGCCCGGCTCAACCCCGAGCCCAAGGAAGCTCAGCCCGGCGAACGCCAGAATGGCCCATGACATGGAATAGGCGCTTAAGGTCAAAAGCGGCCCGATGATGTTTGGAAGGATATGGCGGACGGCGATGCGGTGGCGTCGTGCGCCAAGGGCAACGGCGGCCATGACATAGGGTTTGGACCGTTCGACAATCACCGCATTGCGCACAACACGGGCATAGTCGGTCCAATGCACACACATCAGGGCGATGATCACGGCCTTAAGCCCCAATCCGAGCGTCCCGGCAATAATCATACAAATGGCAAGAGCCGGGAAAACCGACATGCCTTCGCAAAATCGCATCATCGCGCGATCCAGAACGCCGCCAACCATACCGGCAATCGCACCGATCAGGCTGCCGATCAGGGATGCACAGACAACCACGGCCATCGCCGATGCGGTGGTCAGGCGCGCACCATAGAGCAAGCGCGACAAAACACAGCGGCCCATGGCGTCGGTACCAAGCGGATAGTCAAAACTGGGCGGCTTTAACCGATACAGGAATTGCACCGTGTGGGGATCGTGCGGGGCAAACAATGGCAGGATCAGAACCGCAAGGATGACAGCGATCATGAAGGTGGCATAGCCCCGCCAATGATGGGAGCTGCCCAACAGCTTGCCACGGGTAAAGGACATTTTTTGCACTACACGATCTCCCGGGTGCGCGGATCGTATAGGGCAATGGCAATATCAACCGCCAGATTGACCAGAATGTAGGATGCCGCGACAAGCAGGAAGCAGGCCTGAATGGCGGGGTAATCGCGGTTCAAAAGCGATTCCACCAAAAACCGCCCGATGCCGGGCCAGGCAAACAGGGTTTCGACAATGATCATGCCATCAAAAATCCGCGCGAACTGCATGCCCGAAAACGTCAGAAGACCCGGCGCAATGTTCGGGATCGCGTGGCGTAAAACAGTACGTAACCGGCTCGCACCTTTGGCCTTGGCGGTGCGGATATAGGGTTTTGACAGTTCTTCAAGCAGGCTGCCCCGCACATAACGCGACAAAACACCGGCAACCGAGGTCGCAATCACAAGCGTTGGTAAAACCGCATGTGCCCACGTGCCATGCCCGCCGGTTGGCAACCAGCCAAGGACAAGCGAAAACAGCAATGCGAGTAACAGCGCGTACCAGAAATTGGGGATCGACATGCCGATGACACTGATCATGCCGGCGATGCGGTCGATCTTGCTTCCGGGGTAGCGCGCACAGAGCACACCCAGCGGAACCGCAATCGCAAGGGCGGTGACGAGGGATAGGACCGCGAGTATCAACGACTGACCCAGACGCAGGGCGATATCATTTATGATCGGTTCATCGGTGATGAAGGACTTGCCAAGATCGCCCTGCAGTAACGCAAAAAGCCATCGGGCATATTGCTGGGGCAGGGGATCATCAAGGCCGTTGCTTGCGGCAAATTGCTGGACTTGCGATGCGTCGGGCAGGGTGCCATCCATCTGCGCCATCAGCAGGATTTCGGCAAAATCGCCGGGCATCAAACGCAGCAAGGCAAAGCCGACGACAGAAACGACGAACAGCAGTATCAAGGCATGCGTCATGCGGGCGATCAGGCGAGATGCCATCAAACGACCTTTCAAGCCGGTGCGGTGGGTTCAAAATTTTGGGGGCGATGGGTCTTCGAAATTAATAAGCATTCTCAAAGATATGATGCAACTGATTTTAATTCTTAATGTCGTTAAAATGGTTCATCTGGATTGAAACGGGCAACTCACTGCTAACTAAGCGCGTGACAATCACAAATGAAACGCGCAATGAGTGAATAAGTTGATTTATATAAATCTTGAGATGGTGATTTGCGCAATGTGGGTCATTGCGGTCCCGGACGTGAGAATGGCGTGCGGGCGTGCCGCGGTCTTGCAAGAAAATACAAGACCGCGTTGGTTATCGCGATTTGGGTTGCTTCAAATGCAAAGGGCTTTAAGCCGATCACCTTGGACAGGGTGGGCGATCAGGCAGCAGTCAGGTCATCGGGTGTATAGTTTGTTTCATGCAGGATTTCGCCGGTTTTGTAATCGATGGCCTGAAGCGTGACGCCATATCCCCAGAGTTGGCCGATATAGCCCAGCGTCATTTCGGCTTCGGCTTTTTCAAGGCGGATGCCTTCATGCTCGGTGTGCTGGACATACAGTTGGCGGTTGCCGCGAATATCAACATCGACGATCTGCATGTCAGGTTCACGCACCGAGACATCATGCATGCGTGCCAGTGACCGACGCACCCGGCGATAGCCGTTATCATCATGGATGGCGGCGACCTCAAGATGGGGCGATGCGCTTTGATCATCAATCATGAACATGCGCATGTCGCGCATCACTTTGGGCGACAAGAACTGCAAGATGAAGCTTTCATCGCGGTAATTGGCCCAAGCGTCTTTGAGTGTTTCAACCGGATCATTATTGCCCGCAATATCGGGGAACCATTTGCGGTCTTCGTCGGTGGGATCAACGCACATGCGGTGGATGTCCTGCATCATGGCAAAACCCAGTGCATAGGGATTGAACCCCGAATAGCGTTGGTCATCAAATTCGGCCTGAAAAACCACCCGTGAATGGGAATCGATGAATTCCATCATCGCCCCTTCGGACACCAGTCCCTTGTCATAGAGGCTGTTCATGATGGAATAGTGGACGTAACAGGCACAGCCTTCGTTCATCACTTTGGTCTGTTTTTGCGGATAGAAATACTGCCCGATATTGCGCACGATGCGCAGGATTTCACGTTCCCACAACTGCATGGCGGGCGCGTTTTTTTCCAGGAAGTACAACAGGTTTTCTTCGGGCAGGCCAAATTGCGCCCGGCGTTCTTCGATCCGCATTTTGCGCTGGATCTCGTCAATATCCTGATCGTCGGTGTCGGTCTGGGGCAGGGTGCGCCATAGATCGTTATAGGTTTCGTCTTCGTATTTCGCGCGTTCGCGTTCGCGTTCAAGCTCAACCGCCAGATTGGGTTTTTCCGGATGGGAATAACGGTTAACCCCCTGTTCCATCAGAGCGTGGGCGGCATCGAGAACCCGTTCAACCGCGTCAAAGCCATAGCGATCCTCGCATTTGGCGATATAGCGTTTGGCAAATTGCAGGTAATCGAGAATGCCATCGGCATCGGTCCATTGTTTGAACAGATAGTTGTTTTTGAAAAAGTGATTATGACCAAAGGCGGCATGCGCCATCACCAGTGCCTGCATGACAATGGTGTTTTCCTCCATCACGTAGGAAATGCACGGGTTGGAGTTGATCACGATTTCATAGGCCAGCCCCTGATAGCCTTTGCGGTACATCACATCATCGCGCACGAAGCGTTTGCCAAACGACCAGTGGTGATACATGAGCGGCATGCCAATGGAGGAATAGGCATCAAGCATCTGTTCGGATGTGATGACTTCGACCTGATTGGCATAGACATCAAGTTTCAGCTCATTCAGGGCGATGTCTTCAATCGCGTCATAGGTGTTTTTGAGCGTATCAAAATCCCAATCCGCACCGTTGAACAAAAGCTTGCTGGACGGTTCGGACGGTTCGGACGGTTCGGGGGCGGGGGCGGGGGTGGTGTTTTTGCTGTGCGATGATGTGCTCATGTCTTGGCCTCAGCGCGGTTTTTGGCAAAGAGTTCGCGAAATACCGGAAAGATATCCGCAGCCTTGGTCACCCGTTTTAGCGAAAACCGGGGATTGACGGCCGCAAGCGGGGCGTAGGACTTCCAAAGGGCGGTTTCGCCCTCGGCGGCGGCGAAAATTTCGGCCTCTCGCTCGTCCGTGATTTCGATGTAGGCGTAATACTGGCATTTGGGCAAAAGGTCTTCGGCCAGAAGGGCCGTGCATTTGGCGCCGTCATTTGAATAGTTATCGCCATCAGACGCCTGTGCGGCATAGATGTTCCACTGATCGGTGGGATAGCGATCTTTGAGCACCTTTTTCATTTCCTCGAGCGCGGTGGAGACAATCGTGCCACCGGTTTCGCGCGAGTAGAAAAAGGTTTCCTCATCCACTTCGGACGCGCGCGATGTATGGCGGATAAACACCACATCGACATGTTCGTAGCGGCGATGCAAAAACAGATGCAGCAGCATGAAAAACCGCTTGCCCAGTTCCTTCATCTGTTCGGACATCGATCCCGACACATCCATCAGACAAAACATCACCGCCTGCGTATTGGGATCGGGGATTTGTTGAAACTGGTTATAGCGGGTGTCAATCGGATCAATGAAGGGGATCGACTTCATGCGACGTTTGGCGTTTTCAAGATCAGCCAAAAGCGCATGGAGCTTTTCATCATCAGGTTTGGTCAGTTTGCCCGATGGGCGTTTATTGGCTTTTTCCTGAAGGGCGGTGATTTGGTCTTCGAGGTCGCGGATTTCATCGGTTTTGGGGCGGCGCAAGCCAATGCGCCGGGCCAGTGAATTGCGCATGGTGCGCACCAAACTTAAGTTGGCCGGGGTGCCCTGTACGGAAAAACCGGCGCGCGCATTTCGAAATGCCGTGGTTTGCTTGAGGCTTTTTTTCAAAAGATCAGGCAGTTCGAGGTCTTCAAAGAAGATGTCGAGAAACTCGTCACGGGTCAGGGTGAATTGAAATTCATCCTCGCCATCCCCGTCCGGGCTTGCCTTTGATCCACCGGCACCGCCACCGTCCTCGTTGGGGCGTGCGACGCGGTCGCCCTGAACGAATTTCTTATTGCCCGGCAGAACGTAATCACGGTTGCCGCCCCGGCGTACATGATGAAATCCGGGTTCTTTGAGCGTCTTGCCCGGAATGATCACCTGATCGCCGTTGTTGATATCGGTAATGCCACGGGTGCGGATAGACTCTTCGACGGCCTTTTTGATTTGGGCCTTTGCACGGCGCATGAAGCGTTGCCGGTTGCCAAGGCTTTTGCCAGTGGGATTTTTACGGCGGTCGACGATGTAAAGCATGGGCGGTCACATCCTTGCACGGGGTCATGTGCGTTGTGTGCGGGGGCTTTTGCCCGCTTAAGGCACACACAGGAAACAGCAAACAGACTGCATCCATGGTGGTCGGAAGAGGGGCACCGGACGGACAAGGGGAAAACCGTCCGGTGCGGTCGGTAAGCCACGTTTTGGCTTAACCGGCCTTGTTGACACGCATGTACCATTCGACCAGACGGCGCGTCTGACGTTCGGTATAGGATCGATCAATCATGCGTTTGACGAACTCGTTGTGTTTCTTCTCGGTTTCGCTGTCTTGTTTCGAGCCGAAAGAAATCACCGGCAGCAGGTCTTCGACCTGACTGAACATGCGTTTTTCGATCACTTCGCGCAGTTTCTCATAGGACGTCCAGGCCGGGTTTTTGCCCTTGTTATTGGCTCGTGTGCGCAGGGCAAATTTGACGACCTCGTTACGGAAGTCTTTTGGATTGGCGATGCCAGCCGGTTTTTCGATCTTTGACAGTTCCTGATCAATGATCTTGCGATCCAGCAACTGACCGGTATCGGGATCCTTGAAGTCCTGATCTTCGATCCAGGCATCGGCATAAGACACATAGCGATCAAACAGGTTCTGCCCGTAATCGGAATAGCTTTCGAGATAGGCTTTCTGGATTTCGGCCCCGATAAATTCGGCATAGCGCGGCGCCAGTTCGGACTTGATGAAGTCCATATAATCTTTTTCACGTTCTTCGGGGTACTGTTCGCGCCGGATTGCCTGTTCGAGCACATACATCAGATGTACTGGGTCGGCGGCAACTTCGTTGGTGTCATGGTTGAAGGTTTCCGACAGGACCTTAAAGGCAAAACGGGTTGAAATGCCGTCCATGCCTTCGTCAACACCGGCGGTATCGCGATATTCCTGCATGGATTTGGCCTTGGGATCGACGTCTTTGAGCGTTTCACCGTCATAGACCCGCATTTTGGAATAAAGGTTGGAGTTTTCGTGTTCATGCAGGCGCGACAGCACCGAGAATTGTGCCAGCATTTTCAGCGTGCCGGGTGCGCAGGCGCCCTGTTCAAGTTCCGATCCTTCAAGAAGCTTGTCGTAAATCTGGGTTTCTTCGGTGACGCGCAGGCAATAGGGCACCTTGATCACGCTGATACGGTCGATGAAGGCTTCGTTGTTTTTGTTGGCCTTAAACGTTTGCCATTCTGACTCGTTTGAATGGGCAAGGATCAAGCCCTGAAACGGGATGGCGCCCAAGTTTTCGGTGCCGATATAGTTGCTTTCCTGCGTTGCCGTCAGCAACGGATGGAGCATCTTGATCGGGGCCTTGAACATTTCGACAAATTCAAGAAGGCCTTGGTTGGCCCGGTTCAGCCCGCCGGAATAGCTATACGCATCCGGGTCGTTCTGGCTGTAATATTCAAGCTTGCGGATATCGACCTTACCGACAAGGGATGAAATATCCTGATTGTTTTCATCACCGGGTTCGGTTTTGGCAATGCCGATCTGGCGCAGGCGTGACGGGATCAGCTTAATGACCGAGAATTTACTAAGATCGCCTTCAAATTCGTCAAGGCGTTTAACTGCCCATGGCGACATCAGGCCTGTCAGGCGGCGTTTGGGAATGCCGTATTTGTCCTGAATGGCGTCGCCCATTTTGGCGGGATTAAACAGGCCAAGCGGGCTTTCGAAAACCGGGCTGATGTCATCGCCGGCCTTGAGAACATAAATCGGTTCATTTTCCATCAGTTCCTTGAGCCGTTCAGCAAGGGAGCTTTTGCCCCCGCCTACCGGACCAAGAAGATAGAGAACCTGTTTGCGTTCTTCCAAGCCCTGTGCAGCATATTTAAAGAAGCCAACGATCCGTTCGATGGTTTCTTCCATGCCGTAAAAATCGACAAAGGCCGGATACCGTTTGATGGTGCGGTTAAGGAAGACGCGGGCCAGTCGGGGATCTGTCGATGTATCGATCAGTTCGGGTTCACCGATGGCGGTAATCATGCGTTCTGCGGCGGACGCATAAGCCGTTGGGTCTTCACGACATAAATTGAGGTAATCGCGAATGGTTAGTTCGGTTTCTTGTTTTCCGTCATAGCCTTCCGCATACAGCTCGAAGATATCCTTGCCTTCAGCCATGGCGCGGTCTCCTTTCAAACGTTATCTCATGCGTGTCAAAACGTGCGTTTCCTGTCTTTCCTTATTTTTTTTTGCGGTGCGGTAGGCCCGTTTTGGGCCGCCTTAGTCTATGTACGTCGGCAAAGCTCGTCTTGATGAGTTTGTCGGACCGTAAATATATTAAATGAAAATATTGACGTTCTGGTTAATGAATGGCGGAATTCGCCGGGGCTTAACAAGAATTGAAGTTTTACAGTATTTCCATCGCGGGTATCTGTATTTGCAGCCAATGGTTGCGATATTTGGCCCTGTTGCAGCGGCCGATTAGTCGACTTTAGAAATGTCTTGGCGGTCATCCGTCGTGCGACCCTGATTTCCGCCCCCGATTTTCATCGGTGCAAAAGCCTACTCTTCAAACGTGGGAAGTTGCGTATCCATCCGCAAGGCAAGACATAAGTATTATCGACGGAATTTTCGCCCATGCGATCACGTGTGAGTGAGCCGGTTTGGCGGTTGCCGTAGGCTCAGGAAAAGTCGTGCGGGGATAAAATATTTTGCATTTGCGCAAAGTTGGCCTGAGACGGTATCACAGGCAGTCGGCTTTAAACGCCGGGCACGCGCAAGAATTAAGGAAGCCGGAATGACCGAAGGTAGTGTTGAATTTGTAGAGCCCCATGAACTTGATCAGTTGATCGGGCAGGAAACGGTCACGGTGATTGATGTCCGCGAAGCCGACGAATTCGCCACCGGTCACATCGAAACGGCGATCAATATTCCGACATCGAATTTTGATATCCCGGCCCTGATTGATCTGACCGATGAAAACGACACCGATCTTGTGTTTGTCTGTGCGGTGGGACAACGATCCTTTGGCGCGGCCAATGCGGTGTTGCCGCATGTCGATTGCAAGGTGATCAACCTTAAGGGCGGCATTCAAAGCTGGACCCGTGGTGGGTTTGATCTTGAAGGTGGCAAATAACCCGACGGGCGTTTGATCGACATTTGGCAGCCACAATCTGTTCGAATTGGCTATTCAAACCGGCCTCATCCGTGATGGCCGGTTTTTCTATCTTGACGATTTCTCGAAAATGGAAAAATATCCCATTAAAGAGATTCGAGGTGAGGTTATGGACGAAATTGAAACGAGGCTGGCCCAACGGTTGGCGGCGTTGCGGTCTGATCGTGGATGGTCGCTTGATGACTTGGCCAAGCGCAGTGCGGTCAGCCGTGCCAGCTTGTCACGGATTGAAAATGGCGATGTCAGCCCGACGGCCAGTGTGCTGGGTAAACTGTGCGTGGCATATGGCATGACATTGTCGCGTTTGATGCAGATGGTCGAGGATGATTTCATCCCGCTGATTGCCCGTGCATCGCAGGAAGTCTGGACCGATCCGGAAACCGGATATCGCCGCCGACTGGTGTCGCCGACGTCACGCCAGCTTTCGGGTGAGGTGATTGAAGCCGAAATTGATCCGGGGCAACGCATTGAATATGGCGGATCGCCGCGCGACGGGCTGGAACATCATCTGGTGATGCTTGATGGGCAGTTGTCCATGCAGATTGATGGCACAACCCATCATCTGGGGCAGGGGGATTGCCTGCGCTATCAGTTGCGCGGTGGCAATGTGTTTCAAACCCCGAAAAACGCGGGTGCGCGCTATCACCTGTTCATTATCGACTAGGCCCTGACCCTAGATCACAGAAAAGAATCCATCATGAACCCATCCTTACCTGCCCCCACGATAATCAACCTTGACGCCGACGGCCTGACCGCGCGGATCGACCAGTTCGGCGAGATGCTCCATGCCTGTGTCCACGACGGGGCCAGCATCGGCTTTATCGACCCGTTCCCGGTCGAGGAGGCGGTTGCATTTTGGCGTGACCGGATTGTTCCGGCCCTTCGTGGCGGGAAACGGAGATTGTTTGCCGCAATGGATCAGGGGTATGTGGTGGGCACGGTGCAGCTTGATATTGATACCATGCCAAATCAGCGCCATCGCGGCGACATCAGTAAATTGATGGTGCGACCCGATTGCCGTCGGCGCGGAATTGCCCGGTTGTTGATGATGGCGGCCGAAGATTGTGCTCAGGGCATGGGGCGGTCGTTACTGACCCTTGATACCCGTACGGGTGACAGTGCGGAAACATTGTATCTGTCACTTGGATTTCAGTGTGCAGGGGTGATCCCCGATTATGCCCGTGATCCTTTTTCGGATCACCTTAGTGCAACCACGGTTATGTTTAAGCGGGTTTGAATGTAGCCCCTTGGTTTCGCAGCGCCTTATCACGCGATTCCTGAAAGGTGTATTCAGAACGGGCGTTCTTGCATGCCAGTATTTGCCATCCAGACCGGCATGTGAGTGACAATTGTCGTGTTGCGCTGCGGCGATGTGAGGCGGGTTTGGCTACAATTTCGTTTTGTCATGCGAGTTCAAAGCCTTGTGCGGCGCACTAAGGGTTTGTTGGGGGATATCCTTAACGTGGTAAAACATGTTGAACCCTATCGCGAAATGGGCGCATCTTTTCCTTTGAGACGACAGAATTAAAATAAAAGTACTTGGAGGACGTCCATCATGAAGAAATTTGCCCTTGCCGCGGCGCTGATTGCGTCTGTTGGCTTTGCCGGTGCGGTTCAGGCCGCTGACCTGACCTTGCGCATCTCCTTGCAGTTGCCGATGAAAAGCCACCTTGGCCAGAACCTTTTGATGTTCAAACAAGAGGTCGAGGAAAAATCAAACGGCGACATCGAAGTTCAGATTTACGATTCAGCCCAGCTTTATAAAGACAAGGAAGTTCCCGCTGCTGTTGGCTCGGGTGCGATTGAAATGGGCGTTGCGTCCCTGACCCGTTATGTCGGTGATGTTCCTGCAGTTGATATTTTCTATCAGCCATTTGTGTTTGATTCCGAGGAAAAGGTCCGCAAGGCCGTTGCCAAAGGATCGCCGGTGCGCGGTCCGCTTGACGAGGCAATTGCCGATACCGGTGCGACCGTTTTGTGGTGGCAGGCGTACGGCGGGGCGATCATGCTGTCCAAGGATGAACCGCTGCATGGTCCGGAAGACCTTGAAGGCAAGAAAGTCCGTGTCTTTGGCAAAACGCTTGGTGATTTTGTAACGTCTGCGGGCGGTGCGCCGACGCTTGTTTCGGGCTCCGAGCAGTATATTGCCTATCAGCGTGGCACTGTTGACGTTGGGATGACCGGTGTTTCAGGCGTCAAATCCCGTCAGCTTTGGGAAGTCATGGATAATATCACCGTGACCAACCATGCCGATATCGAGTTCATTGTTGTGGTCAATACCGATTTCTGGAATGGGCTTAGCGATGAACAGCGCGACATCATCAATGCCGCAGCGATGAATGCCGAGGCAGATGTTCGCGACCGTATGAGCGACATTGAAGCCGCTGCTTACAGTGCGGCCGAAGAAGCAGGCATGACGGTTTATCGTCCGACTGACGCGGAACTCGCCAAATGGCGCGCGGTTTCCCAGCCGGTATATGATGCGTTCCTTGAAGATGCCGGTGATCTTGGCAAGCAGGTCTTTGACGCTGCTGAAAAATTCTAGGAACTGTTTTCGGAACGCCTCGATACATTCAGGGCCCCATCCGGTCGGTTGTCTGACCGGATGGGGTTCTATGATCTTAATGTCATCATCGTGCGGGGGCCACGCCACCGTTCTGCTTTGTCCCGGCACCGGGCGCGGTGGTGGTTTTTTGTATTTTTCGTGATCAGGAGCAAACCGTTCTTGTGATACGGCCCCAGTGGTCCGTCATCGCAGAACGGCATTATTTAAATGATGTTTGATCGATTGATGCTTTTGCTGGCGTGGGTCGCGGCCCTTCTGTTTGTTGCAGCGGGCTGTATGCTGACCTACGAAGTCATTGCCCGGTATTTCTTTATTCGCCCCACAATCTGGGCAGCGGAGCTTTCGCAACTTTGCCTGATCTGGGGATCCTTGATGGGCATGCCCTGGGCCTTGGCCGCACGTCGCCATATTTCGGTCGATGCGATCACCCGGCTGTGTCCACCGTTGGTTCAGCGCGGGCTTGAAGTTGTTGCGATGACGGCGATCCTTGCGTTTTCCGTCATGGTGACGATCAAGGGTTGGGACATCTTTTTTGAAAGCTTTGAACGCGGGCGCACAACGGGCACGATGCTTGATCTGCCGTCGTGGGTTGCAGAGCTTCCTGTGGCCATCGGATTTGCGCTTTTGTCCGTGCAGGCCGTGATTGAAATTGTCGGCCTTTTGCGGGGCAAGGAAATTCCGAAAGGGGCGCACGAATGACCATCGTCTTTACCTTGGCGGCGATGTTCGCCTTGTTGCTTATTCGTGTGCCGGTTGCCTTTGCCCTTGGGGGGCTTGGGCTTGGCATGTTGATCCTTGGCGGGTTCTCGCCCTTGATGGCGCCACAGGCGATTTTATCAACGCTGGACGGGTTTATCCTGTTGGCGGTGCCGCTGTTTTTATTGATGTCCAATACGCTGTTACGTGCCGGGGTCGGCAACGACCTTTTTGCCGCGGTGAGTGCGTGGGTCGGCCATTGGCCCGGTGGGTTGGCGGTTGCCACCATCCTGTCATGCGGCGTGTTTGCCGCCATTTCCGGATCATCGGTTGCGACGGCTGCGACCATTGGCACGGTTGCCATCCCGGAAATGATCAATCGCGGCTACAACAAGCGGTTTGTCTATGGCCTGCTGGCCGCAGGCGGCACGCTGGGTATTTTGATCCCGCCATCGATCCCGATGATCATTTACGGCTTTGTCACCGAAGAATCGGTAATTGCACTGTTTTTGGCCGGGATTGGGCCGGGCATTGCGCTTTTGGTGCTGTTTATCATTTTTTCGATGGTCTATGCCCGGTTGGGTGGACAGGAACGCGAACCCAAACGTGATTGGGCTGAACGCAAACGCGCTACCTTTAAGGCATTGCCGTCTGTTCTGCTTGCTGTTTTGATTATTGGCGGGATTTATTCCGGGGCCTTTACCCCGACCGAGGCCGCGGCCATCGGGTTTGCCGCCGCACTGATCATTACGGCTGTGATGCGGGTTCTGACGTGGGAAAAATTAAAACTGGCGATCTTTGACTCGATGGCCACCACGGTCGCCATCATTCTGATCATTGCCGGGGCCAAGGTGTTTGGCAAAGCCATTACGCTGTATCGCATCCCCCAAGACATCTCTGTGATGATCAGTCAGGGGATCGATACCCAGCTTGGCTTTATCCTTGTGGTGACGGTGGTGCTTCTGATCATGGGGTTGGTGTTTGAAGCCCTGTCGATGGTGCTGATCATGACGCCGGTTTTGTTGCCTGCGGCCTTGGCCCTTGGGTTTGATCCGGTGTGGTTTGGGGTTTACATGGTGATCATGGTTGAATGTGCGCTGATTACCCCGCCGGTGGGGTTGAACCTTTATGTCATTCAGTCGGTTGCCAAAACCCGATTGGGCGAGGTGGCACGCGGGGTTTTACCGTTCTTGCTGCTGATGTTCCTGACTGCCGCGATCCTTTATGTTTGGCATGATCTTGCCTTGTACATTCCGTTTAAACTGTGATGCGTATGATAAAAATTGTGACACCTGCCGACAAACTCCGTGATCTTCTCGCTACGGGGGATCTGATTACCATGCCGTGCTGTTTTGACGCGCTTTCGGCCAAGCTGATTGAACAGGAAGGCTTTGGTTTGACGTTTATGTCGGGCTTTGCGACGTCAGCGGCCCGGATCGGGGAACCTGATCTTGGTCTGATGTCATATGGCGAAGTGCTGGATCAGGCGCGCAACATCACCGATGCGGTGTCGATTCCCGTCATTGGCGATGGCGACACCGGCTATGGCAATGCGATGAATGTCCGCCGTACCGTGACGGGCTTTGCCAAGGCGGGCTGTGCGGCGGTGATGATCGAAGATCAACTGGCCCCCAAACGCTGCGGTCATACCAAGGGCAAGGAAGTTGTCGGCCGGGATGAGGCGTTTGACCGCATCAAGGCCGCTGTCGATGCGCGCGAAGCGGGGGCCGATATCCTGATTTTGGCGCGCACCGATGCCCGCCATCAGCACGGCCTGACTGAGGCGATTGATCGGGCGGCGAAATTCAAGGAACTTGGGGCCGATATCCTGTTTGTCGAAGCACCGAAATCGGTCGCGGAAATGCGCACCGTCTGTTCCGAATTATCGGGGCCCAAGATGGCCAACATCGTCGAGGGCGGGGAGACCCCCGATCTGTCACCTGATGAGCTTAAAGACATCGGCTATCAGATTGCCGCCTATCCATTGTCGCTGATGGCGGCAGCCATGAAGGCGATGGTCGAAACCCTGCAAACCATGAAACAGGGCGTCCCGCGTGATGACAAGCTGATGGATTGGGCTGATTTGCGCAAACGCATTGGGTTTGATGCCTATTACGAAGACTCGGAGCGCTACGCGTCTTCGCGACGGGATGGCTAAGTAGTGCCTTTTCCAGATAACAGTCCCGCAAGGTTTCGCGATCTTGCGGGACTGTTATGTTTATACCGATACACACCCATTTTCGTTGGGTGACGGACAGATTGGCGCGCCTATTTCGGATCAAACTGTGCCGTGGTATCGCGCGCACCATGCAGTACACGCAAAATGACCAACCCGGATGGTATTATGCGGTAGTAGATGGCGTAATTTCTATGGATGCAAACGCGAAGGCCGGGCGACAGTTCGTCGCGTTTGGGGCCCATTTCCGGATTCTGACAAAGGGGATCAAATCGTTCACCGGTCTCATGGATCAGGCGGGTTGCCGCATCATGATTGTCCTCGGCGATAAACGCCCAGATATCGGCAAGATCGTTCTGAGCCGTCTCGGTAATTAAGAGCGGGAGCGGACGTTTAATTTTTCCTGTCCTCTCTGGAGGATCGTTGCAGCATTAAAGCTGCTTACGCGATCTTCTGCGATGTCTTGGTCTCCAACGGCGATATCTGCACGCAGGGCGTCAAGCTCGCTCTGTTTGAGTTTGCGTTTATGCTGCCAATCGCGCAAGGCTTCACGGATAATTTCGCTGCTCGAAGCGTAGCCGCCTTCACGCATTGCAGAGCGCATTGTATCCGCCATTTCCTGCGTCACCGTAACGGTCATGCGTTCAATCGTATTGTTTGTGCCCATGATGTATCTCCAATCATCAATCGTATGACTTTATCATACTTTTTTGGTATTTTCATTTTGAAATTGGAAATTGCAGTCCGCCAACACACATTGAGTTCAGCATAGCTGTGTCATTTGTTGTCGGGCAGGCAAAAGAAAACCCCGCAGCCAAAAAGGCGTGCGGGGTTTTCTTTTTAGTGGTGCCGGCAGAGAGACTCGAACTCCCAACCTTCGAATTACAAATCCGCTGCTCTACCAATTAAAGCTATGCCGGCTCAGGCGGCGCGAAACATAGTCCGGACCGTTCCTGAATGCAAGAGGGTGATTAGCAGAATTTTGCATCTTTGATTCACCCCTTAGATTCGCATCATTCCTACTTGCGGTAAAGCTCGTAGAGCGCAACCGCAGCGGCATTTGATACATTGAGGCTTTCGATGCGGTCAGACATCGGAAGTTTGACCAGAAAATCGCAATTCTCGCGGGTCAGGCGACGCAGGCCTTCGCCTTCGGACCCCATGACGATTCCCACCCGGCCTTTGAGGTCGGCCTCGGCAAGTGTCTTTTCGGCATAACCATCCATCCCGGCCAGCCAGAAATGCGCATTTTTAAGCTTATCAATCGTCTGATTGAGGTTGCCCGCATGGATATAGGGGATGGTTTCAAGCGCACCACTGGCCGATTTGGCCAAGACACCGGTTTCAAGCGGAGCATGGCGGTCGGGGACAATGACGGCCGATGCGCCAAAGGCCGCGGCACTGCGCAGGATCGCACCGACGTTGTGGGGATCGGTGACCTGATCAAGCACAATCACGGTGCATTGTTCCGAATCCCGATGGTCGGCGATGAATTCCTCGATCGACAGCTGGGGCAGGGGGGCACAATGCATGGCCATACCCTGATGAACGGTGCCGGGCGGCATCATTTCATCAAGATCGGTGCGACCGGCCGAATCTACTGGGATGTCGGTGCGTTCGGCATCGGCCAAAGCGGCATTAATTTCATCGCGGACCGTTTCGGTGGCCCAGATTTTGTGAATCGTGCGTTGCGGGTTGGCAATTGCCATCATAACCGGATGACGCCCAAAGAGAATCAGGCGTGAATTTCCGCCTGACGGGGCGCTATCGCGGCCGCGTTTTCGTCCACGACGCGAATTGCCTTCACGGTTTTCGTCGTTTTGCGGGAGGTTATCCTGCCCGACGTCATCTTGATGACGATTTCCTGAACGTGGTTTGTTGCGTCGCGACATAATGGCGGAAACCTCCGGGCCGTAAGGAACTGAATGCACTTTGTTTCGCTCAAGGAGCAAAGCTTGGGGAACATATAGGAAAGGAAATACGATTTCGTGTTTTTTTTGCTGTTGACAACACAGGGGCCTCCGCCGTATTCCCTCCCTCGCCGCAACGAGGCCGGGGTGACCCGGATGGCGTTACGACCCTGATGGAGGGGTGGCAGAGCGGTCAAATGCAGCGGACTGTAACTCCGCCGACTTAGTCTACGCAGGTTCGAATCCTGCCCCCTCCACCATAACTCTCGCCCTCGCGAGGGCTCGCACTAGAAATATGCGGGTGTAGCTCAATGGTAGAGCAGAAGCCTTCCAAGCTTACGACGAGGGTTCGATTCCCTTCACCCGCTCCAATTTTAGAATGTACCCGTCGGCTCGTGCGGTGGGTTTTACTTGTTTTTTGGTTCGGATATAGGATCTGAGGGCTATGGCCAAGGAAAAATTTGCGCGCACAAAACCGCACGTCAACATCGGCACCATCGGCCACGTTGACCACGGCAAAACCACGCTGACCGCAGCGATCACCAAAGTTCTCGCAGAGAGCGGCGGCGCATCGTTCCAAGATTACAGCATGATCGACAAAGCACCGGAAGAGAAAGCTCGTGGTATCACGATCTCGACCGCGCACGTCGAATATGAAACAGCAAACCGTCACTATGCCCACGTCGATTGCCCGGGCCACGCCGATTATGTGAAAAACATGATCACCGGTGCGGCTCAGATGGACGGTGGTATTCTTGTTGTGTCGGCAGCAGACGGCCCGATGCCGCAGACCCGTGAGCACATCCTGCTTGCCCGTCAGGTTGGTGTCCCGGCACTTGTTGTCTTCATGAACAAAGTTGACCAGGTCGATGACGAAGAGCTCCTTGAGCTCGTCGAAATGGAAATCCGTGAGCTTCTGTCGTCCTACGACTTCCCGGGCGACGACATTCCGATCATCAAGGGCTCGGCTCTTGCTGCATTGGAAGGCAAGAATGACGAAATCGGCAAGAATGCTATCCTCGAACTGATGGCAGCTGTTGATGAGTACATTCCTGCTCCGGAACGTCCGAAAGATCGTCCGTTCCTGATGCCGATCGAGGACGTGTTCTCGATTTCGGGTCGTGGTACGGTTGTAACCGGTCGTGTTGAAACCGGTATCGTTAAAGTTGGCGAAGAGATTGAAATCGTCGGCGTTAAAGACACCGTTAAAACCATCGTTACCGGCGTTGAAATGTTCCGCAAGCTGCTCGATCAGGGTGAAGCTGGCGACAACATTGGCGCGCTGCTGCGTGGTACCAAACGTGAAGACGTCGAACGTGGCCAGGTTCTGGCACACGTTGGCTCGATCACCCCGCACACCAAATTCGAAGCAGAAGCCTACATCCTGACGAAGGATGAAGGTGGCCGTCACACGCCGTTCTTCTCGAACTACCGTCCTCAGTTCTACTTCCGTACAACTGACGTCACCGGTTCGATTGAGCTGCCTGCTGGCACCGAAATGGTAATGCCGGGCGACAACGTTCAGATGACCGCAACCCTCATTGCACCGATCGCAATGGACGAAGGTCTGCGTTTCGCAATCCGTGAAGGCGGTCGTACCGTCGGCGCGGGCGTTGTTGCCAAGATCCTCGAGTAATTTTTAGGATTTTGCACGATTGAGTGCTTGATCTTGGATGTGCGGGCGGATATAAACCGCCCGCACACCCTGCCGCCCGGGCAGGGATGAGCCAGAAAGAAGATAAGCTTTTCAACTTTCTGTCGATCTTGTAGGAGTGTAGCTCAGTTGGTAGAGCATCGGTCTCCAAAACCGAGTGCCGGGGGTTCGAGTCCCTCCTCTCCTGCCAATTTTTTTCCGGGTCGTGAAACAAAGTATTAGAAAGCGGTGTAACCCCAACAATGGCAAAAACGTCGCCAGCACAATTCGTACAGCAGGTCCGCACCGAGGCAAAAAAGGTCTCGTGGCCGTCCCGTAAGGAAACGACCGTTTCAACCATTATGGTTTTCGTGATGGTTGCTCTTGCGTCTGTTTTCTTCTTTGTTGTCGATCAGCTCCTCGCATGGGGTGTTAAGCTGGTCTTTGGTGTTGGGGGTTAAGCACATGGCGCATCACTGGTACGTGCTTCACGTTCATTCTGGTTTTGAGAAAAAGGTCGCCCAGTCGATCCGCGAGCAGTCCATCAAGAAAGGTCTTGAGGGCGAGATTCTCGAGGTTCTGGTTCCGACTGAAGAAATTGTTGAGATGCGTCGCGGCGCAAAGGTCAATTCCGAGCGGAAGTTTTTCCCGGGATATGTCCTGCTGAAGATGGATCTCACTGACGAAAGCTGGCATCTGGTCAAAAACACCGCCAAGGTCACCGATTTCCTCGGTAGCCGTGGCAAGCCGATGCCGATTTCCGAAAAGGAAGCTCAGCATATCCTGCATCAAGTTCAGGAAGGTGTTGATCGTCCGAAGCCAACCATCTCGTTCGAGGTTGGCGAGGAAGTCCGTGTTTCCGACGGTCCGTTTGCATCGTTTAACGGTATCGTCGAAGGAGTTGATGAAGAGCGTTCACGCCTTAAGGTGTCTGTTTCGATCTTCGGTCGTTCAACTCCGGTCGAGCTGGAATATACCCAGGTCGAGAAGCTCTAAGAAAAAACGATCTTGTAAATTGAAGTCGCTGCTTGTATACGCAGGCAGCTTTTAAAGCGCGGGAGGTCAGCCATGACCGTACCGCGCGCTTCTGTAAGAGGTACTCTAATGGCGAAAAAAATCGACGGCTATCTTAAGCTGCAGATTCCCGCCGGCAAAGCCAATCCGTCACCGCCTGTCGGTCCGGCTCTTGGTCAGCGCGGCGTGAATATCATGGAATTCTGCAAGGCGTTCAACGCAGCGACCCAGCAGATGGAACCAGGGATGCCGATTCCGGTCGTCATCACCGTTTATTCCGACCGTTCATTCAGCTTTGTCACCAAAACCCCGCCGGCATCCTACTTCCTGAAAAAGGCAGCAGGCATTGCCAAAGGTTCCGGGACCACCGGTAAAGGTTTTGTTGGTAAAGTGACCAAAGCACAGGTCAAAGAAATCGCAGAAGCCAAAATGGTTGACCTCAACGCATTTGACGTTGATGGCGCGATGGCAATGATCGAGGGCTCTGCCCGTGCGATGGGTCTTGAGGTTGTGGAGTAAGACGATGGCCAAGACTGGTAAACGCCTTGCCCAGGCCTATGAGGGCATCGACCGTAACACCCAGTACGAGCTGGCAGCTGCTGTCAAACTCGTCAAAGAAGGTGCAAAAGCAAAATTCGATGAAACCATCGAAATTGCCATGAACCTTGGTGTTGATCCGCGTCACGCTGACCAGATGGTCCGTGGTGTTGTTTCGCTTCCGCATGGTACCGGTAAAACCATGCGCGTCGCCGTCTTCGCAAAAGACGCCAAAGCAGAAGAAGCCCTTAAAGCTGGTGCAGACACTGTTGGCGCTGAAGACCTGATGGAAGCAATGCAGAAAGGCGATCTGAACTACGATCGCGTTATTGCAACCCCGGACATGATGGCTGTTGTCGGTCGTCTCGGTAAGGTACTTGGCCCGCGCGGCCTGATGCCGAACCCGAAACTCGGCACTGTTACCATGGATGTTGCGACCGCCGTTTCCGATGCAAAAGCTGGCCAGGTTCAGTTCCGTGCAGAGAAAACCGGTATCGTACATGCAGGTATCGGCAAGGCTTCGTTCAGCGAAGAACAGATCCTTGAGAATGCAAAAGCATTCTTTGGTGCGATTGTTAAAGCGAAACCGGCTGGCGCAAAAGGTATCTACCTTCAGCGTGCGGCGATCAGCTCCACCATGGGTGCTGGCGTCAAATTGTCGATCCCTGACATCGCGTCGAAATAAGAAATTCTCGAATTCTGACCGATCCCAAGGGGTCGGTCAGGACCGGAGAGGGTGGTTATAGCCCTCTCTACCTGTCTGTCCCAGACTGCAGGTGAGTGACATTCGTTGCTCTTAATCTCCTGCATAGGCAGAGGTTCCGGTTCTTAGTTTTCCCCGTATGGGGCATCACAAAAGGCTTGGACATCTGGCAAACGGACGGGCGTCACAGACCGGTTCGAAAGGACTGGTCGCGTCTGTGAACCTCCTTGTGGGGTTCAGGGCAAAAAGCAACGTCGGAGACTAAAAGTGAACCGCGATGAAAAACAACAGTTCGTAGCAGAAATGCGCGAAGTGTTCGAAGCTGCGGAAGGTCTGGTCGTTACCCAGTATAAAGGGTTGACGGTCGCAGAAATTACCGCTCTTCGTGCACAGATGCGTGAATCTGGTGCGGGCTTCAAGGTCACCAAAAACCGGCTTACGCGACTTGCTCTGGAAGGCACCAAATTTGCTGGTCTTGCAGATTACTTCACCGGCCCGACCGCGATTGGCTATTCAGCCGATCCGGCCGCAGTCGCAAAAGTAGCTGCGAAGTTCGCAAAAACCAATGACAAGCTTGTTCTTGTTGCTGGTGCTATCGGCGAACAGGTTCTGAACGAACAGGGCATCAAAGCTCTGGCAGAACTGCCGTCGCTGGACGAACTCCGTGCGAAAATGGTTGGTATGATCCAGACCCCGGCACAGCGTATCGCTACGCTGACTTCCAAGCCGGCTGGACAGATCGCCCAGGTGCTGAAGGCATACGCCGACAAAGGCGAAGCCGCGTAAACCAATTATCCAAGATATCTGATGATATCCAAGTTCAAGCCTAGGAGTTATACACATGGCCGATCTTAAGGCACTCGTTGAAGAGCTTTCCAAGCTCACCGTTATCGAAGCTGCAGAACTTTCCAAAATGCTCGAAGAAGAGTGGGGCGTTTCTGCTGCTGCTCCGGTTGCTGTTGCTGCTGCCGGCGGCGCTGCTGCTGAAGCCGCTGAAGAACAGACCGAATTTGACGTCGTTCTGACTGCTGCTGGTGACAAGAAAATCAACGTCATCAAAGAAGTCCGCGCAATCACCGGTCTTGGCCTCAAAGAAGCCAAAGAACTCGTTGAAAGTGCTCCGAAAGCCGTCAAAGAAGGCGCTTCGAAGGACGAAGCTGAAGAAATCAAGAAGAAGCTTGAAGAAGCTGGCGCTTCCGTCGAACTTAAATAATCGACGGCTTCTTGCCAAGGTCTGGGTCGGCGTCCTTTGGGCGCCGACCCATCCGTCTCTGTGCTCCGGGCAATTGTGTTACGGGTGATGCAGCGACGCGAACAGGAATTTAACGGTTGACGCTGCCAAAGGTAATCGTACATAACGGTAGGCTGTTTAGGTCAAAGGTTATCTTTGACGGCGTCGACAGCCGAGGGATCAGTGATCTCATTCAAGTTGGATGTCACATAACATCCACGGTCATAATCAAGTGAACGCCCGCCCCGTACGGGGCTCGGGCGTCGTTGTGCTGTATGCGTTTTGCGCAAGTCGGAAACGCAGCATTACAAAGACGAACGAGTTCGGACGGTGTGGGGAGGCGCGATTAAAGGAACGATGATGGATAAGTCCTTTACTGGTCGAAAGCGCATCCGCAAAAGCTTTGGACGGATCAGCGAAGTCGCTCCGCTCCCGAACCTCATTGAGGTTCAAAAGAATTCCTACGATAAGTTTTTGCAGACCGGGACCCCGCAGGAGCAGCGGGACGATGCAGGTCTTCAGGAAGTTTTCAAGAGCGTCTTTCCGATTAAAGATTTTTCGGAACGCGCAACTCTTGAATTCGTTTCGTACGAGCTTGAGCAGCCGAAATACGATACCGAAGAGTGTCGCCAGCGAGGCATGACTTTTGCCGCACCGCTGCGTGTAACACTGCGCCTGGTTGTCTGGGATATCGACGAAGACACGGGTGCCCGTTCTATTCGCGATATCAAAGAGCAAGACGTGTATATGGGCGACATGCCGCTCATGACGTTGCACGGTACTTTTATCGTCAACGGCACCGAGCGTGTAATCGTCTCACAGATGCACCGCTCGCCGGGCGTCTTCTTTGACCATGACAAAGGGAAGAGCCACAGCTCAGGCAAATATCTGTTTGCTGCGCGTGTCATTCCTTACCGTGGTTCGTGGCTCGATTTTGAATTCGACGCAAAAGACGTTCTTTACGTCCGTATCGACCGTCGCCGCAAACTGCCGGCGACCACGTTGCTTATGGCTCTTGAAAATGAAGAGTCCGAGAAGCTGCGTGCACAGCGTGCCGAAGAAGGGCGCTCTGTCGATCCGTCGGAAATCGAAGGCCTCACCCCGGAAGAGATTCTCAACTATTACTATGAGTCGGCAGAATACCGCCGCACCAAAGATGGTTGGGTAACCGATTTCAATGCCGAGCGTTACATCGGTCAGAAGCTGGTGCACGATCTTGTTGATGCCAAAAGCGGCGAAGTTGTCGCAGCGGCTGGTTCAAAAATCACCAAGCGTTCGTCGGTTAAAATCACCGAAACCGGTGTCAAACAGATACTCGTGCCAGAAGAGCAGCTTAACGGCTGGTTCATGGCAGACGACCTGATTGATGGCGAAACCGGTGAAATTCTGGCAGAAGCCGGTCACGAACTGACAGAAGAAGTGTTCGAGCAGCTCAAGGAATGGAATGTCAATTCCGTTCGCTTGTTGATGATCGATCACAACAATGTCGGTGCGTATCTGCGTAACACCGTTGCACTCGACAAGAACAGCAATCGCGAAGAAGCCCTTGTGGACATCTATCGCGTGATGCGTCCTGGCGAGCCGCCAACCCTTGAGGGTGCGGAAGCGATGTTCAAGGGCCTGTTCTTTGACTCAGAGCGTTATGATCTGTCGGCCGTTGGCCGTGTGAAGATGAATGCGCGTCTGAACCTGGAATGCCCGGATACGGTTCGTATCCTGCGTCGCGAAGACATTCTGGAAGTCGTCCGTGTTCTGATCGACCTGAAAGATGGTCGTGGCGAGATTGACGATATTGACCACCTTGGTAACCGTCGCCTGCGTTCGGTTGGCGAGCTGATGGAAAACCAGTTCCGTGTTGGCCTTCTGCGTATGGAACGTGCGATCCGCGAGCGTATGAGCTCGGTCGAGATCGACAACGTCATGCCGCATGACCTGATCAACGCGAAACCGGTTGCAGCAGCTGTGCGTGAATTCTTCGGCTCTTCGCAGCTGTCGCAGTTCATGGATCAGACCAACCCGCTTTCGGAAATCACCCACAAACGTCGTCTTTCGGCGCTTGGACCAGGTGGTTTGACCCGTGAGCGTGCAGGCTTTGAAGTTCGTGACGTTCATCCGACCCACTATGGTCGTATCTGCCCGGTTGAAACGCCGGAAGGTCCGAACATTGGTCTGATCAACTCACTGGCAACCTTTGCCCGTGTCAACCAGTACGGCTTCATCGAAAGCCCGTATCGTAAGGTTGCCGACGGCAATGTGACAGCAGAGGTTATTTACCTCTCGGCGATCGAAGAAGGTCGTTATGTTATCGCACAAGCCAACGAACCGTTGACCGAAGGCTTTAACTTTGCCAACGAACTGATCAACACCCGTAAAGCCGGTGACCACTATATGGCCCGCTCCGAAGAGATCGACCTTATGGACGTCTCGCCGAAGCAGCTGGTGTCAGTCGCATCCGCGCTCATTCCGTTCCTTGAGAACGATGACGCGAACCGCGCACTGATGGGCTCGAACATGCAGCGTCAGGCGGTTCCGTTGATCCGTTCTGAAGCACCGTATGTCGGGACCGGTATGGAAGTTCCGGTGGCACGTGATTCGGGTGCAACCCTGATCGCACGCCGTGATGGTGTTGTTGAATCTGTTGATGCGACCCGTATGGTGATCCGGGCCACTGGTGACATTGCTGCATCGGCGTCGGGTGTCGATATTTACACCCTGCTGAAGTATCAGCGTTCCAACCAGGGCAGCTGCATTAACCAGCGTCCGCTGGTGAAAGTTGGCGATGTCGTTGAAAAAGGCGACATCATTTCGGATGGTCCATGTACCGATATGGGTGAACTTGCCCTTGGCCGTAACGTGCTTGTCGCGTTTATGCCTTGGAATGGTTACAACTTTGAGGATTCCATCCTTCTGTCCGAACGTATTGCACGTGATGACGTTTATACCTCGATCCATATCGAGGAATTCGAAGTCATGGCGCGTGATACCAAACTTGGTCAGGAAGAAATCACCCGTGATATTCCGAACGTCGGTGAAGAAGCCCTTAAAAACCTCGATGAGGCGGGCATTGTTTACATCGGTGCGGAAATCAAACCGGGCGATATCCTTGTCGGTAAGGTAACGCCAAAAGGCGAAAGCCCGATGACGCCGGAAGAAAAACTTCTGCGTGCCATCTTTGGTGAAAAAGCATCCGATGTTCGCGATACGTCGCTGCGTGTCCCGCCGGGACAGTTCGGTACCATTGTTGAAGTCCGCGTGTTCTCACGTCGTGGTGTCGACAAGGACGAACGTGCTCTGGCAATCGAACGTTCGGAAATCGAACGTCTCGCACAGGACCGTGATGACGAACGTGCCATTCTTGAGCGCAACTTCTATGGCCGTCTGAAAAATCTTCTGCTTGGTCAGACGATTGTTGATGGTCCGAAGGGCCTTGATGGCGCAATCACCGAAGACAGCCTTTCGGGTGTTGCACGTGGTTTGTGGCGTCAGATTGCGGTTGCCGATGATGCGGTGATGTCTGACATCGAAGCGCTGAAAAAACAGTTCGAGGAATCGATCGCTGTTCTTCAGGCCCGTTTCGATGACAAAGTTGACAAACTGCAGGCTGGTGACGAATTGCCGCCGGGCGTGATGAAGATGGTTAAAGTCTTCGTTGCTGTTAAACGTAAAATGCAGCCGGGCGATAAGATGGCCGGCCGTCACGGGAACAAGGGTGTCGTATCGCGCATTATGCCGGTTGAAGACATGCCGCACCTCGAAGACGGTACGCCGGTCGATATCGTTCTGAACCCGCTTGGTGTTCCGTCGCGTATGAACGTCGGCCAGATCCTTGAAACCCACCTTGGTTGGGCGTCACGTGGTCTGGGCGAACAGATCGGCGAACTTGTCGATGCTGTTGCTGACGGTCGTGGCGAGATGGAAGACCTGCGTGGCAAGCTTAATGATGTTTACGAAGGCGAAGAATACATCGCTGGCATCAAAGAGCTGTCTGATGGTGAAGTCATCGAGCTTGGCAACAACCTGCGTCGCGGCGTCCCGATGGCCACTCCGGTCTTCGACGGTGCCCGTGAGCCTGATGTTGTTCGTATGCTTGAAAAAGCCGGCCTTGATGGTTCTGGCCAGGTTGACCTTTATGATGGTCGTACTGGTGAGAAATTCCATCGCAAGGTGACGGTTGGGTATATCTATATGCTCAAACTGCACCACTTGGTCGACGACAAGATCCACGCACGTTCGATTGGTCCGTACTCACTTGTTACCCAGCAGCCGCTGGGTGGTAAGGCGCAGTTCGGTGGCCAGCGTTTCGGGGAGATGGAAGTATGGGCACTCGAAGCTTACGGTGCTGCTTACACCCTTCAGGAAATGCTTACGGTCAAGTCGGATGACGTTTCGGGCCGTACCAAGGTTTACGAAGCCATCGTTCGTGGTGAAGACACCTTTGAGGCCGGTATTCCGGAGTCGTTTAACGTTCTCGTTAAAGAACTCCGTTCGCTTGGTCTCAATGTTGAGCTTGAGCAGAACGACTTTTAAGTGTTTGGCGCGTCGGGCTGTCCATAAGGGCAGCCCGGCCGCCATTACGCATCTTTCGGCCTGAAATTGGCGAAACCCGGCGAGACCGGGCATAGCGGGAGAGCCTTTATGAACGAGTTGATGAAGATCTTCGGGCAGCCGCAGGGCACCCAGAGCTTCGATCAGATCCGGATTCAGATTGCCAGCCCGGAGCGTATCCGCTCCTGGTCATTTGGTGAAATCAAGAAACCGGAGACCATCAACTACCGGACCTTTAAGCCGGAACGCGACGGTTTGTTCTGTGCGCGCATTTTTGGTCCGGTGAAGGATTACGAATGCTTGTGCGGCAAGTACAAGCGTATGAAATACCGCGGCATTATCTGTGAGAAGTGCGGCGTCGAAGTGACCTTGGCCAAAGTACGTCGTGAACGTATGGGCCACATTGAACTGGCGGCACCTGTTGCCCACATCTGGTTCATGAAGTCGCTGCCGAGCCGTCTTGGTTTGCTGCTCGACATGACGCTCAAGGATCTTGAGCGCATTCTGTATTTCGAGAACTATGTGGTGATCGAACCGGGCCTTACCCCGCTTAAAATGGGTGAGCTCCTGTCCGAAGACCAGTATATGACAGCCCAGGAAGAATATGGCGAAGACAGCTTCCGTGCCGGTATCGGTGCAGAAGCCATCCGCGATATGCTTGCGGCTATCGATCTTGATGAAGAACGCGAAACCGCGAAAATCGACCTCAAGGAAACCAATTCCGAAGCCAAACGCAAAAAGCTGGTCAAGCGTCTCAAGCTGATCGAAGCCTTCCAGGAATCTGGTGCGCGCCCGGAATGGATGATCCTTGAAGTTATTCCGGTTATCCCGCCAGAATTGCGTCCGCTGGTACCGCTTGATGGCGGCCGCTTCGCAACGTCTGATTTGAACGACCTTTACCGTCGTGTCATCAACCGTAACAACCGTCTGAAGCGCCTGATCGAGCTTCGTGCGCCTGATATCATCGTGCGTAACGAAAAACGTATGCTTCAGGAATCGGTTGATGCGCTGTTTGACAACGGTCGTCGTGGTCGTCCGATCACCGGTGCCAACAAGCGTCCGCTCAAATCGATGTCTGACATGCTTAAAGGTAAGCAGGGTCGTTTCCGTCAGAACCTTTTGGGTAAACGCGTCGACTATTCCGGTCGTTCTGTGATTACCGTGGGTCCGAACCTGAAACTCCATCAGTGCGGCCTGCCAAAGAAAATGGCGCTCGAACTGTTCAAGCCTTTCGTTTACGCGAAGCTGGAACTGTACGGGATGGCAACCACCATCAAAGCTGCAAAGCGTATGGTGGAAAAAGAGCGTGCCGAAGTTTGGGATATCCTTGAACAGGTTATCCGTGAACACCCGGTCATGCTGAACCGCGCGCCGACCCTTCACCGTCTTGGTATTCAGGCGTTCGAGCCTACCTTGATTGAAGGTAAGGCCATCCAGTTGCATCCGCTCGTTTGTACGGCCTTCAACGCCGACTTCGACGGTGACCAAATGGCTGTTCACGTGCCGCTGTCGCTTGAAGCGCAGCTTGAAGCACGTACCTTGATGATGTCGACCAACAACATCCTGTCACCGGCATCGGGTAAACCGATTATCGTGCCGTCCCAGGATATTGTCCTTGGTCTTTATTACATCTCGATGGAACGCGACGGTCAGCCGGGCGAGGGCATGTCCTTTGTCAATATCGCTGAAATCGAACAGGCGCTTGATGCCGGTTTCGTAAACCTGCATTCGAAAATCAATGCACGTTACAAAACGGTTGATGAAAACAATGAGCCGATCACGGTTCGTGTTGCAACGACGGCTGGTCGTATGTTGTTGTCTGAACTGTTACCGCGTCATCCGCGCATTCCGTTCTCGACCATCAACAAGTTGCTGACCAAAAAAGACGTCTCGAACGTTATCGATGTCGTTTACCGTCACTGTGGCCAGAAAGAGACTGTTATCTTTGCTGACCGCATGATGGGCCTTGGTTTCAACTGGGCATGTAAAGCCGGTATTTCGTTTGGTAAGGATGACATGATCATTCCTGAAGCCAAGGAAGTTCTGGTGGGCGCAACCCACGACAAGGTTAAAGAATACGAACAGCAGTACCAGGATGGTCTCATCACCCGTGGTGAGAAATACAACAAAGTTGTTGATGCCTGGTCGCAGTGTACCGATGACGTTTCCGAAGAGATGATGAAAGTCATCTCGGCAACGGCCGAAGGCGATAATGTAAACTCGGTTTACATGATGGCCCACTCCGGTGCCCGTGGTTCTGCCGCCCAGATGCGTCAGCTGGCTGCTATGCGCGGCCTGATGGCAAAGCCGGATGGCTCGATCATTGAAACGCCGATTATTTCGAACTTTAAAGAAGGCCTGACCGTGCAGGAGTACTTCAACTCCACTCACGGTGCCCGTAAGGGTCTGGCTGATACCGCATTGAAAACGGCGAACTCGGGGTATCTTACCCGTCGTCTTGTTGACGTCGCACAGGATTGCATCATCACTCAGCATGATTGCGAAACTGCACGTGGCCTCGATATCGCTGCGGTTGTCGATTCTGGCGAAGTGATCGAAACGCTTTCGGATCGTATTCTGGGTCGTTTCACCGCTGACGAGATTGTTAACCCGTCAACCGGCGAAATCATCGTCCCGAAAAACGCGATGGTCGAAGAAGACCATCTTGATGTGATCGAGAAAGCCGGTGTTGAAACCGCGCGTATCCGTTCTGTCCTGACCTGTGATGCCGAAACCGGCGTTTGCGGCCATTGCTATGGTCGTGATCTGGCACGTGGTACCACGGTCAACATCGGTGAAGCTGTGGGTGTTATTGCCGCACAGTCGATTGGTGAGCCGGGTACACAGCTGACCATGCGTACGTTCCACATTGGTGGTGCGGCACAGCGTGGCGCAGAGGTTTCCGGGGTTGAAGCAAACTTCGATGCGACGGTTAAACTGAAAAACCGTGCAGTCGTTGAGAACTCAAGCGGCGTCAAAATTGTTATGGCGCGTAACCTTGAGATCTTGCTGATCGACAAAACCGGACGCGAGCGTGCGAAATACCGCGTGCCATATGGTGCGAAACTGCTTGCTGATGAAGGCGATCAGATCGTTCGCGGCCAGAAACTGGCTGAGTGGGATCCGTACACGCTTCCGATCATCACCGAGAAAGAAGGGTATGTTAACTATGTCGATCTTCTTGAGAACGTAACCATTCGCGAAGTCTATGACGAAGCGACCGGTATTGCGGCCAAGACGGTTATCGACTGGAAAAGCATGCCCAAGGCGTCTGACCTTAAGCCGCGCGTTACCCTGCGTAACGAAAACGGTGAGGTCATCAACCTGGATAACGGTCTTGAAGCCCGTTACTTCCTGTCGGTTGACGCTATTCTCTCGATCGAGAACGGTCAGAAAGTTAACGCTGGTGACGTGCTTGCACGTATCCCGCGTGAAGGTTCGAAGACCCGTGACATCACCGGTGGTCTGCCGCGTGTTGCCGAGCTGTTCGAAGCCCGTAAACCGAAAGAACACGCGATTATCTCGGACATTCCGGGCCGCGTCGAATTCGGCAAGGACTATAAGAACAAGCGTCGCGTCGTCGTGCATCCGCTCGAAGACTCGGGTCTGACCGAACCGGTTGAATACATGATCCCGAAAGGCAAACATCTTGCCGTTCAGGAAGGGGACTTCGTCGAAAAAGGCGATCAGCTCCTTGATGGTTCGCCGGTTCCGCATGATATCTTGCGTGTTATGGGCGTACCTGCACTGGCAGATTACCTGGTCAACGAAATCCAGGAAGTTTACCGTCTGCAGGGCGTTAAGATTAACGACAAACACATCGAAGTCATTGTGCGTCAGATGCTTCAGAAAGTGGAAATCACCAAAACCGGTGACACCACGCTTCTGGTTGGCGAGATCATTGACCGCGGTGATTTTGATACCGAAAACGAACGTGCCGTCAAAGAAGGTGGCGAGCTGGCCGAAGGTGCACCGGTCCTTCAGGGGATCACCAAGGCTTCGCTCCAGACGCATTCCTTCATCTCGGCCGCGTCGTTCCAGGAAACCACGCGCGTTCTTACCGAAGCAGCTGTTTCGGGCAAAACCGATACACTCATCGGTTTGAAAGAGAACGTTATCGTGGGTCGTTTGATCCCGGCTGGTACCGGTGCGGTGATGAACCGCTTCCGTGCATTGGCTGCCGAACGCGACAAAACGGTACAGATCGAGGCAGAAGAAGAAATCGGCGACAACTTTGGCCCGCAGGCCGATGCCGATACGACTTCGCTGCCGGCAGGCGAATAACATCGTCGCGCCAATACGTTAAAGAATCAGAGGCGAACCGGAAATCTTATCGACGCACCGGTTCGTCTCGGCGTTTGAAGCGCCAACTCGAAGGCCTTGAGGGTTTTGCTTGACGCAAAAGGGGGCCGTCACTAGTATGCGCCCACCAAATCACGGGGGGTGTAACTGTGTCGGTGCCGTTTTGTGCGGTAGCGGGCGGTTTTGCCCCCCATCGCTTGAGTGCGACTCTGACGGCCGTCGAGGCAGGAATTCCTGCTTTTATGGGCGTCCGCGCGTGTTTTTGTACTTTGTGCAAAGACGCGCGGTCGCTCGTCGTGCGTCGATAAGAGCAACGCCCTAGTGGCGTCCGTTGTAGTAAAAGGGAAAGTTAATGCCCACTATTAACCAGTTGATCCGCAAAAAGCGGACACCGCGCACCCAGCGCGATATGGTTCCGGCACTGGAAGCATGCCCGCAGAAACGCGGCGTTTGCACTCGTGTTTACACCACTACCCCGAAGAAGCCGAACTCGGCACTTCGTAAAGTTGCCCGTGTTCGTTTGACCAACGGCTACGAAGTAACGTCTTACATTCCGGGCGAAGGCCATAACCTTCAGGAACACTCTGTCGTGATGATTCGCGGCGGCCGTGTGAAGGATTTGCCGGGCGTTCGTTACCACATTATTCGCGGTACCCTCGATACACAGGGTGTCAAAGACCGTAAACAGCGTCGTTCGAAATACGGCGCGAAGCGTCCGAAATAAGGAGCAGCTCAGATGTCACGTCGTCACGCTGCTGAAAAGCGCGAAGTATTACCTGACGCCAAATACGGCGATAAGGTTCTCACTAAATTCATGAATGGTCTGATGCTCGACGGTAAAAAATCCGCCGCTGAGAAGATCGTTTATGGTGCCCTGGAAGTCATCGAAGGCAAGGGTTCCGACCCTGTGTCGCAGTTCCATGAAGCCATGGACAACGTGAAGCCGAACGTTGAAGTACGTTCGCGTCGTGTTGGTGGTGCTACTTACCAGGTTCCGGTTGAAGTTCGTACCGAACGTCGTCAGGCACTGGCCATTCGTTGGCTGGTTGACGCTGCTCGCAAGCGTTCCGAAACGACCATGGTCGGTCGTCTCGCCGGTGAACTGATGGACGCTGCGAACAACCGTGGTTCGGCCGTCAAGAAACGCGAAGACACCCATCGTATGGCCGAAGCCAATAAGGCTTTCGCTCATTATCGCTGGTAATCTAGACCTTAGGATCAAGAGTCGATTATGGTAAAACGCACTCCGATCTCTCGGTATCGTAACATCGGCATCATGGCACACATTGATGCGGGTAAAACGACGACTACCGAGCGAATCCTTTTCTACACCGGAAAATCCTACAAGATCGGCGAAGTCCACGACGGCGCCGCAACGATGGATTGGATGGAGCAGGAACAGGAACGTGGCATTACGATTACGTCTGCTGCGACGACCTGCTTCTGGAAAGACAACCGCATTAACATCATTGATACCCCGGGCCACGTTGACTTCACGATTGAAGTTGAACGTTCGCTCCGTGTTCTCGATGGTGCATGTGCTGTGTTTGACGCCGTTTCCGGCGTCGAGCCCCAGACCGAAACCGTATGGCGCCAAGCTGACAAGTACCACGTTCCGCGTATGTGCTTTGTCAACAAAATGGACCGTACCGGTGCTGACTTCTTCCGTTGTGTCCAGATGATGAAAGATCGTCTCGGTGCCAATGTTGCTGTCATGCAGCTGCCGATTGGTTCCGAAATGGAATTCGAAGGTGTTGTCGATTTGGTCAAAAACCAGGAAATCGTCTGGAAAGACGAAAACCTGGGTGCAGAATTCGAATATCGCGATATTCGTGATTCGCTCAAAGACCAGGCTGCAGAATATCGTGAAGCCCTGATTGAACAGGCGATCGATTTCGATGAGGCCGCGATGGAAGCATACCTTGAAGGCGAAATCCCGTCTGAGGAACTTCTCAAGAAGTGCCTCCGTAAAGGGACGCTTAAAGGCGCACTGGTTCCGGTTCTTTGCGGGACCGCGTTCAAGAACAAAGGCGTTCAGCCGCTTCTTGATGCTGTTATCGATTACATGCCAGCACCAGATGACATCGACGATGTTCGCGGCGTTAAGCCGAACACCGAAGATGAGCCTGATTCACGTCCGCTGAACGACGATGCGCCGTTCTCGGGTCTTGCGTTCAAAATCATGAGTGACCCGTTTGTCGGTTCGCTTACCTTTGTGCGTATCTATTCGGGTGTTCTCGAAGCCGGTTCTTATGTTCTGAACTCTGTTAAAGAGAAAAAAGAACGTATCGGCCGTATGCTTCTTATGCATTCGAATAACCGTGAAGAAATCAAATACGCATGCTCGGGCGACATCGTTGCTCTGGTTGGCATGAAGGATACCACCACTGGTGATACCCTTTGTGACCCGGCCAAGCCGATTATCCTTGAGCGTATGGAATTCCCGGATCCGGTTATCGAAATCGCTGTAGAGCCGAAATCGAAAGCCGACCAGGAAAAAATGGGTCTTGCTCTTGCGCGTCTTGCGCAGGAAGATCCGTCATTCCGCGTCAAATCAGACCACGAATCCGGCCAGACCATCATCTCGGGTATGGGCGAGCTTCACCTCGACATTCTTGTCGATCGTATGAAGCGTGAATTCAAAGTCGAAGCGAACATTGGTGCGCCGCAGGTTGCATACCGTGAAACGATCTCGAAAGAGATCGACGTTGACTACACCCACAAAAAACAGTCGGGTGGTTCGGGTCAGTTCGCGCGTATCAAACTTACCTTTACGCCGGGTGAACCGGGTACGGGCTTCAACTTCACTGATAGTGTTGTTGGCGGTAACGTTCCTAAAGAATACATCCCGGGTGTTGCCAAAGGTCTCGAAAGCTCGCTTCAGAGCGGCGTGATCGCAGGCTTCCCGGTTACCGACTTGTCGATCAAGCTGACCGACGGTGCCTACCACGATGTTGACTCGAGCGTCATGGCCTTCGAAATCGCAGCACGCGCTGCTTTCAAAGAAGGTCTGCAGAAAGCTTCACCGAAGCTGCTTGAGCCGATCATGAAAGTCGAGGTAGTTACCCCGGAAGACTATATGGGCGATATCATTGGCGATCTGAACAGCCGTCGCGGTCAGGTCCGTGACATGGACTCCCGTGGTATTGCGCGCGTTGTTAACGCGTTCGTTCCGCTGGCGAACATGTTCGGTTACGTCAACACGCTGCGCTCCATGTCTCAGGGCCGTGCCCAGTTCGTGATGCAGTTCGATCATTATGCTGACGTTCCGCAAGCAGTTGCTGAAGAAGTCAAAGCCAAATCGGCCGGCTAAGGCCCAAGCCAGAATAAACGGAGTTAGTAATGGCTAAAGAAAAGTTTGCCCGTACAAAACCGCACGTCAACATCGGCACCATCGGCCATGTTGACCACGGCAAAACCACGCTGACCGCAGCGATCACCAAAGTTCTCGCAGAGAGCGGCGGCGCATCGTTCCAGGATTACAGCATGATCGACAAAGCCCCGGAAGAGAAAGCTCGTGGTATCACGATCTCGACCGCGCACGTCGAATATGAAACTGCAAACCGTCACTATGCCCACGTCGATTGCCCGGGCCACGCCGATTATGTGAAAAACATGATCACCGGTGCGGCTCAGATGGACGGTGGTATTCTTGTTGTGTCGGCAGCAGACGGCCCGATGCCCCAGACCCGTGAGCACATCCTGCTTGCCCGTCAGGTTGGTGTCCCGGCACTTGTTGTCTTCATGAACAAAGTTGACCAGGTCGATGACGAAGAGCTCCTTGAGCTCGTCGAAATGGAAATCCGTGAGCTTCTGTCGTCCTACGACTTCCCGGGCGACGACATTCCGATCATCAAGGGCTCGGCTCTTGCTGCATTGGAAGGCAAGAATGACGAAATCGGCAAGAATGCTATCCTCGAACTGATGGCAGCTGTTGATGAGTACATTCCTGCTCCGGAACGTCCGAAAGATCGTCCGTTCCTGATGCCGATCGAGGACGTGTTCTCGATTTCGGGTCGTGGTACGGTTGTAACCGGTCGTGTTGAAACCGGTATCGTTAAAGTTGGCGAAGAGATTGAAATCGTCGGCGTTAAAGACACCGTTAAAACCATCGTTACCGGCGTTGAAATGTTCCGCAAGCTGCTCGATCAGGGTGAAGCTGGCGACAACATTGGCGCGCTGCTGCGTGGTACCAAACGTGAAGACGTCGAACGTGGCCAGGTTCTGGCACACGTTGGCTCGATCACCCCGCACACCAAATTCGAAGCAGAAGCCTACATCCTGACGAAGGATGAAGGTGGCCGTCACACGCCGTTCTTCTCGAACTACCGTCCTCAGTTCTACTTCCGTACAACTGACGTCACCGGTTCGATTGAGCTGCCTGCTGGCACCGAAATGGTAATGCCGGGCGACAACGTTCAGATGACCGCAACCCTCATTGCACCGATCGCAATGGACGAAGGTCTGCGTTTCGCAATCCGTGAAGGCGGTCGTACCGTCGGCGCGGGCGTTGTTGCCAAGATCCTCGAGTAATTTTTCTCTTGATCTTTGTGTGGCGGGCGGCTACATAGGCCGCCCGCTATACTTTTGCGGCAATCGTCAACTCCAGTTGAGGGGCCGGTGTCCTTTTGAGGGCTCCGGTACATAATTACATGGATAGTCAGAACATTCGCATTCGCCTTAAGGCGTTTGACCATCGCGTGCTGGATCAGTCCACGCGCGAGATCGTCAATACGGCGAAGCGCACTGGCGCAGAGGTCCGCGGCCCAATTCCGCTGCCGACCCGCATCGAAAAATACACTGTTCTGCGGTCTCCGCACATCGATAAGAAATCGCGTGAGCAGTTTGAAATCCGTACGCACAAGCGTCTTCTCGACATTGTCGACCCGACCCCGCAAACCGTTGATGCTCTTATGAAGCTCGACCTTGCTGCCGGTGTCGACGTCGAGATCAAACTTTAATCGGGAGTAAGCCGCAATGCGTAGTGGACTTATTACCCAGAAGGTCGGCATGACCCGCGTCTTTAACGACGATGGTTCCCACCTTCCTGTAACAGTTCTGAAGGTCGAAGATCTTCAGGTTGTCGCCAACCGTACCAATGAACTCGACGGCTACGTCGCTGTTCAGCTTGGTTATGGCAAAGCGAAAGTGAAAAACGTATCGAAGCCGATGCGCGGTCACTTCGCCAAAGCCAAGGTTGAGCCGAAAGCCAAACTTGCTGAATTCCGCGTTAGCGAAGATGGCCTGATCGAAGTTGGTGCAGAACTTTCTGCTACTCACTTTGTTGATGGTCAGTACGTTGACGTAATCGGCACCTCCATCGGTAAAGGTTTTGCCGGTGCGATGAAGCGTCACAACTTCGGTGGTCTTCGTGCGTCGCACGGTGTGTCTGTATCGCACCGTTCGCATGGTTCCACTGGTCAGTGTCAGGATCCGGGCCGCGTCTTCAAAGGTAAGAAGATGGCAGGTCACATGGGTGCCGCACGTGTGACCGTTCAGTCCTTGAAAATCGTCACTTCTGACGAAGCAAAAGGTCTGATCCTGGTTCATGGTGCAGTCCCGGGTCACAAGGGCGCATATGTCCTTGTTAAGGATTCTGTGAAACGTGCTGCGCCGGAAGGTCTTCCGTTCCCAGCCGCGCTTAAGGGTGCTGCCCCGGCTGCTGAAGAAGCTGTCGCCGAGGATAAGGAATAAGCATCATGAAGCTCGACATTCTTAAACTTGACGCTTCCAAGGCCGGTAACATTGATCTCGCAGAAGAGATCTTTGGTCTGGAAGTACGTCGCGACGTTCTGCACCGTATGGTGAACTGGCAGTTGGCAAAACGCCGTGCTGGTACCCATAAGGTAAAAGAAAAGTCGGAAATTTCCGCAACCACGAAAAAGTTCGTGCGTCAGAAAGGTAGTGGCGGTGCTCGTCACGGTTCCCGTAAGGCAGCACAGTTCCGTGGTGGTGGGGTTGTGCATGGTCCGCGTGTTCGCGATCACGCACACGATCTGACCAAGAAATTCCGTAAGCTCGCGCTTAAAACCGCTCTGTCGGCTAAAGCAAAGGACGGTAAGCTTATCGTTCTTGATAATGCGGAATTCTCGGATGCTAAAACCAAGAGTCTGGTTGCAGTTTTCAACAAACTCGGCTGGAAGTCTGCATTGATCATTGATGGTACGCAGGTCAACGAAGGTTTTGCTCGCGCTGCGCGCAATATCCCGCAAATTGATGTGTTGCCTGAGATCGGTGCTAACGTCTATGACATCCTTCGCCGTGACACCTTGGTGCTCACCAAGGGTGCGGTCGAAGCGTTGGAGGCACGTCTCAAATGACGATCATCAGCAAAGAGCGGATGTACGAAGTCATCCGCGCCCCGCATATTACTGAAAAGTCGACGTTGATTTCTGAACACAACGCTGTTGCGTTCAAAGTCGCGATCGACGCCACCAAGCCGGAGATTAAGGCTGCTGTGGAAGGTCTGTTCGGGGTGAAGGTCAAGGCGGTCAATACCTCTGTGGTAAAAGGAAAGACCAAGCGTTTTCGCGGTATTTCCGGTCGTCGGAGCGATTTCAAGAAAGCGATGGTAACCCTCGAAGAGGGTCATTCCGTCGATGTGACTACGGGAATCTAAGACAATGGCTTTGAAGAAGTTTAAACCAACCTCTCCTGGTCGCCGTCAGCTGGTTCTTGTCGATCGTTCTGATCTCCACAAGGGCAAGCCGATTAAAGCGTTGACCGAAGGTCTTCGCAAGAAAGGTGGCCGTAACAACACTGGTCGTATCACCGCCCGCCGTATTGGTGGTGGTCACAAACGTCGTTACCGTATGATCGATTTCAAACGTACCAAGTTTGATATTGTCGGTACCGTCGAGCGTTTGGAATATGATCCGAACCGCACCGCGTTTATCGCGTTGGTTCGTTATTCTGACGACGAATTGGCCTACATCCTAGCACCACAGCGTCTCGCAATTGGCGACAAGATTGTTGCCGCTGAACGCGTAGATATTAAGCCGGGCAATGCCGCACCGCTGAAGAATATTCCGGTCGGTACCATTATCCATAACGTCGAACTGAAAGCCGGTAAAGGTGGTCAGGTCGCACGTTCAGCAGGTGCCTATGTGCAACTTGTTGGTAAGGATCAGGGTTACGCCCAGCTGAAGCTGTCCTCCGGTGAAGTACGTTTGGTTCGTGGTGAATGCATGGCTACCATTGGTGCCGTGTCTAACCAGGACCATCAAAACATCAACCTTGGTAAAGCCGGCCGTAATCGCTGGCTTGGCAAACGTCCTTCGGTTCGTGGTGTAGCCATGAACCCGATCGATCACCCGCATGGTGGTGGTGAAGGTCGTACATCGGGTGGTCGTCATCCGGTTACGCCGTGGGGTAAGCCTACCAAGGGCAAACGTACCCGCTCGAACAAAAAGACCGACGCGCTTATCATGCGCCGTCGTCACAAGAGCTAACGGAGGAGGCTAGACTATGGCGCGTTCCGTTTGGAAGGGTCCGTTCGTTGACGGATACCTTCTTAAGAAAGCCGATACTGTCCGTGCCTCAGGCCGGAATGAGGTAATTAAGACCTGGTCGCGGCGCTCGACGATTTTGCCGCAATTTGTAGGCCTCACCTTTGGGGTTTATAATGGCCAGAAGTTTCTGCCAGTGCTCGTGAACGAAGATATGATCGGTCACAAGTTTGGTGAATTCTCGCCGACCCGTACCTACTATGGTCACGCGGCCGACAAAAAGGCGAAGAGGAAGTAACGATGGGTAAGAAAGCTGACATCCGTCGGCTGGCGGATAACGAGGCTGCGGCTTCGCTCCGGGCTTTACGCATTTCCCCGCGTAAGCTCAACCTCGTCGCCGAGTCGATCCGTGGTATGAAGGCAGAAGCTGCTTTGGCAGAACTGACCTTCTCCAACAAACGTATTTCGCAGGACGTCAAAAAGCTGCTGGAATCGGCAATCGCAAATGCCGAAAACAACCATCAGCTTGATGTTGATCGTCTCTTTATCAAAGAGGCGTCTGTTGGTAAGGCCTTCGTGATGAAACGTTGGCGCGCCCGTGCACGCGGTCGTGTCGGCAAGATCATTAAGCCGTTCTCCAACATCCGCATCGTCGTTTGCGAACGTGAGGAGACCGAGTAATGGGTCAAAAAGTAAATCCGATCGGTCTACGCGTTGGGATTAACCGTACCTGGGATTCCCGCTGGTACGCCAACAAGACCGATTTCGCTGATCTTCTTCATGAAGATATTGCGATCCGTAATTTCATCTTCACCCGGCTTAAGCAGGCTGGTGTCTCGAAGGTGATTATCGAACGTCCGGCGAAAAAAGCCCGCATCTCGATTCACTCTGCCCGTCCGGGTGTTGTGATCGGGAAAAAAGGCCAGGACATCGAGAAGCTCAAGAACGATCTGCAGAAGATGACCAAGTCAGAAGTGCAGGTTAACATCATCGAAATCCGTAAACCGGAAATCGATGCCAAGCTGGTCGCTGATAACATCGCCCAGCAGCTTGAGCGCCGTGTTTCGTTCCGTCGCGCTATGAAGCGCTCGGTTCAGAACGCAATGCGTCTCGGTGCTGGTGGCATTCGTATTAATGCTGCTGGTCGTCTTGGTGGCGCTGAAATCGCTCGTACCGAATGGTATCGTGAAGGTCGCGTTCCGCTGCACACGCTGCGTGCGGACGTTGATTATGGTACTTCAGAAGCACACACCACCTATGGTGTTTGCGGTCTGAAGGTCTGGATCTTCAAGGGCGAAATCATGGCACATGATCCGTTGGCTTCAGAGCGTAAAGCGCTCGAGTCGGCTGGTTCCGGTCGTAAGTAAGGAGATCCCGATATGCTTTCTCCGAAACGTACAAAGTTCCGTAAAGCCTTCAAAGGTCGCCTGAAAGGGCAGGCCAAAGGTGGTACCGAACTGAATTTCGGCGCTTATGGCTTGAAAGCCTTGGAGCCGGAGCGTATAACGGCGCGTCAGATCGAAGCGGCTCGCCGCGCGATCACTCGCCACATGCGCCGTCAAGGTCGTGTGTGGATACGCGTTTTCCCGGATCTACCGGTTTCGCAGAAGCCTGCCGAAGTCCGTCAGGGTAAAGGTAAAGGCTCGATCGAGTATTGGTCGGCACGCGTTAAACCGGGGCGGATTATGTTTGAACTCGACGGTGTTCCGTTGGATCTTGCACGCCGAGCTTTCGAGCTGGCAGCGGCAAAATTGCCGATCAAGACCAAGTTTGTCACACGTCTTGGTGAAGGGGAGTAATTAGTGATGAAAGTTGCTGATCTCCGCGCTAAAAGCGCTGACGAACTGAAACAGATGCTGCTGGACCTGCGTAAGGAGTCGTTCAATATGCGATTCCAGCAGGCTTCCGGTCAGTTTGAGAACACTGCGCGGGTCCGTCAGGTCCGTCGTGATATCGCCCGCATCAAAACCCTTCTCGGTAACGAGAAGGGTGCGACCGCGGCCTAACAGGACACGCAGAGGAGTAAACACACATGCCGAGGCGTGTATTGCAGGGGACAGTCGTTTCTACAAAGAACGACAAGACTGTGGTGGTCCGTGTGGAACGCCAGGTCATGCACCCGCTGTATAAAAAGTACGTGCGCAAGTCGAAGAAATTCCACGCGCACGATGAAGAGAACCGCTTCAAGACGGGGGACGTTGTTCGCATTCGCGAATGCAAACCGATCTCCAAATTGAAGTCTTGGGAAGTAGTGGTCGAGGAGTGAGTCCTCAGCCCAATCATAGTCAAGGGGTAAACCCATGATCCAGATGCAGTCCAATCTGGACGTTGCCGACAATAGTGGCGCTCGCCGCGTCCAGTGCATCAAGGTGCTGGGCGGTTCGAAGCGCAAAACCGCTCACGTTGGTGATGTTATCGTGGTTTCCGTTAAGGAAGCCATCCCGCGCGGTCGTGTAAAGAAGGGTGCAGTTCACAAAGCTGTCATCGTTCGCACCGCAAAGGAAATTCGTCGTGCCGATGGCTCGGCGATCCGCTTTGACCGTAACGCTGCCGTTCTCATTAATGCGAATGGCGAGCCGATCGGCACGCGTATTTTCGGCCCGGTAACCCGTGAACTTCGTTCGCGTGGTTACATGAAGATCATTTCGCTCGCTCCGGAGGTGCTGTAATGGCTGCCAAGATTAAAAAGGGCGACCGCGTCATTGTTCTGACGGGTAAAGACAAAGGGAAGACCGGCGAAGTTCTCGCCGCATTCCCGACCGAGAACAAGGTTCTGGTTTCGGGCATCAACCTGGTGAAACGTCACCAGCGCCCGTCCGGTGCTGATGCCGGTGGCATTGTCGAGAAGGAAGCGAAAATTAACGTTTCCAATCTCGCGATTGTTGACCCGAAAGAAAATAAGCCGACCCGCGTCGGTTTTAAGACCCTTGATGATGGTCGCAAGGTTCGCTTCGCGAAGCTTAGCGGCGAAGTCATCGACAAGTGAGGGACGGAAAAATGACGCGCCTGCGCGAACATTATAAAGAAGTGGTGCGTGACGCACTCCTAGAGCAGTTCTCTTACGGGAACAGCATGGAGATTCCGCGCCTCGAAAAGATCGTGATCAATATGGGTGTCGGCGACGCCACCCAAGATCGCAAAAAACTGGATGGTGCAGTTGCGGATCTCGCGGCTATCACCGGTCAGAAGCCTATCTTCACGGTAGCGAAAAAGTCGGTAGCGGCTTTCAAACTTCGTGAAGGCATGAACATCGGTTGTAAAGTGACCTTGCGTCGCGACCGTATGTTTGAGTTCCTGGACCGTCTTGTCACCATCGCGCTTCCGCGCGTTCGTGACTTCCGCGGCCTGAACAAAAAATCCTTTGATGGTCGTGGCAACTTTGCCATGGGCTTGAAGGAACAGTTCGTCTTTCCTGAAGTCGAGTACGACAAAGTTGACTCGGTCCGCGGGATGGACATCATCATTTGTACCACGGCTAAGTCTGACGATGAAGCTCTTGCCCTTCTTAAGGGCTTTGATCTTCCGTTCGGAAACTAACTGGAGGTTGGCCCATGGCCAAGAAGAGCGCTGTAGAGCGTGAACTTAAACGTGAACGCCTGGCGAAGCAATTTGCTGCCAAGCGTGCCGCCCTTAAAGCGGTAATCGGCAACCGCGAAACGTCCCCTGAGGATCGTATCGTGGCTGTGATTAAACTCGCCCAGCTGCCGCGTAATTCGGCCCGCATCCGTCAGCGTATTCGCTGCCAGTTGTCCGGTCGTCCGCGCGGTGTGTATCGCAAATTCCGCCTGTCCCGTATCGCGCTTCGTGAACTTGCTTCACGTGGTCAGATCCCGGGCATGGTGAAATCCAGCTGGTAAGGAGGACATCACATGTCGATGACCGATCCCGTAAGTGATATGCTCACGCGTATCCGTAACGGTCAGCGCGTTGGGAAATCCAGCGTTGTCTCGCCGGCTTCGAAACTGCGTACCGGTGTGCTGGATGTTCTCCAGCGCGAAGGTTATATCCGCGGTTATAATGTAAGTGAAATTCGCAAGGGCATCAGTGAAATCAGCATCGAACTCAAGTATTTTGAGGGCGAGGGTGTGATTAAGCAGATCGACCGCGTCTCGACCCCGGGTCGTCGTGTATATTCGAAGATCAAAGATCTTCCGAAGGTATACAATGGCTTGGGCATCGCAGTCCTGTCCACTCCGCGAGGAGTTCTTTCGGATCAGGAGGCTCGCGAACAGAATGTCGGCGGCGAAATCCTCTGCAAGGTATTCTAAGGAGGGCCAACGATGTCGCGAGTAGGTAAAAATCCGGTGGTCGTGCCTAACGGCGTTACCATCACCCTGAACGAAGAGCAGATCAGTGCAAAAGGTAAGCTCGGTGAGCTTAACTTGTCTCTGACCTCGGACGTAACCGTTACCCAGGAAGATAACCAGATCTGGGTGAAACCGAAAAATGATAGTAAGCGCGCTCGTGCCCTTTGGGGTACCACCCGTGCGAACATCTCGAACCTCGTTTCCGGGGTTTCAGAAGGTTTCACCAAGAAATTGGAAATCACTGGTGTTGGTTATCGTGCGCAGGTTCAAGGCAACAAACTTGTTCTGCAGCTTGGCTTCTCACACGACGTGGAAATGGAGATCCCTACGGGTCTTAGCGTCGTCGCTGAAAAGCCGACCCTTGTCGCCATCTCTGGCGCAGATAAACAGCTTGTCGGTCAGTTCGCTGCAAATGCACGCGGCTGGCGCGGTCCGGAGCCTTACAAAGGCAAAGGTGTCCGTTACGAAGGCGAGTATATCTTGCGCAAAGAAGGCAAGAAGAAGTAAGGACTGGCACGATGAAAAACGTGAGAAGCCTTTTCGAGCGCCGCAAACGTCGCGTTCGTTTTGCGATCCGCCAGAAAGCGGCCGGTCGCCCGCGCCTTTGTGTTCACCGTTCGAACGCTCACATCTATGCACAGGTTATCGACGACGTCGCTGGCACCACCTTGGTGGCTGCTTCGACGGCAGAGAAAGCCCTTGCAGGCAAAGGCAGTAATGCCGAAGCCGCTGTTCTTGTTGGCAAAGCCATTGCTGAACGTGCAGTTAAAGCTGGTGTGAAAACGGTCGTTTTCGATCGTGGCGGGTATTTGTTCCATGGCCGAGTGAAAGCTCTGGCCGATGCCGCCCGTGAGGGCGGTCTAGACTTCTAAGGAGCACGACCATGGCACGTAACCAGAATCAACAGCAGCAGCAGGCGCCGAAAGCCCGTGAAGAAAACGAACTCGTCGACAAGCTGGTTGGTATCAACCGCGTCGCGAAAGTCGTTAAGGGCGGTCGTCGTTTTGCATTTTCCGCAATGGTCGTTGTCGGTGACCAGCGCGGTCGCGTCGGGTACGGCACGGGTAAAGCCCGTGAAGTTCCAGAAGCGATCCGTAAAGCCACCGAAGCAGCCAAACGCAACATGATCCGCGTTCCGCTTCGTGAAGGGCGTACCCTTCACCATGATACCAAAGGCCATTTCGGTGCAGGCAAGGTTGTCCTTCGCTCGGCTCCGGCTGGTACCGGTATCATTGCCGGCGGTGCGATGCGTGCGGTTTTCGAAACCATGGGCGTTCAGGACGTTGTGTCCAAATGTACCGGTTCGAACAACCCACACAATGTGATCCGCGCAACCCTTGATGCTCTGGTCAACGGTGCGTCTCCGCGTCAGGTCGCTGCTAAGCGTGGCCTGAAAGTCGGTGACGTCGTTGCCCGTCGCGATAGCGGTTCGGCTGCGGCCGCCGTTCTCGAAAAGGAGTAATTCGATATGGCTGCTAAGAAAAAAGCGACTGTACGCGTTACCCAGACGGGTTCGCCGATCGGACGTCCGGCAGATCAGCGTCAGACCCTTGTGGGTCTTGGCCTGAACAAAATGCACCGGACTCGTGAGCTGGAAGATACACCAGCTGTTCGCGGTATGATCGCAAAGGTCAAACACCTCGTCCGTGTGGACGAGGCTTGATTGACCCCAGATCGAAAAGGTGTTGAACGATGAAACTCAACGAACTTGCCGATAACCCGGGTGCGCGCAAAGCGCGTACCCGCGTCGGTCGCGGTATCGGTTCGGGCAAAGGCAAAACTTCTGGCGCAGGTCAGAAGGGTCAGAAGTCCCGTTCAGGTGTAGCCATTAATGGCTTCGAAGGTGGGCAGATGCCTATCTATCGCCGTCTTCCGAAACGCGGCTTTACGAACCTGTTCAAGAAACAGTTCGGTGTTGTAAACCTTGGTACCCTTCAGACCGCCGTTGATAACGGTGATCTTGAAGAAGGTGCGAATGTCACCGTAGCTCTTCTTGCAGAAAAAGGCCTTGCCCGTCCGCAGAAAGACGGTCTGCGTCTTCTTGCTAAAGGTGAACTGAAAGCAAAACTGAACATCGAGATTACCGGTGCTTCCAAAGCAGCTGTTGAAGCTGTTGAGAAAGCCGGCGGTTCGGTTAAGGTTCTTGCTCCAGTCGCTGAAGCAAAAACCGCAGAATAAGCCTATAATGACTTCGTGAGGGTCCGGTTCCATTAATTTGCGGGACCGGACCCTCCAGTTTTAGTGTATTGGGAGATGAGTGCATGGCATCGGCCGCCGAGCAGCTTGCCGCGAACCTGAACTGGTCGTCTTTTACTAAGTCGACTGAGCTTAAAAAACGTATCTGGTTCACGTTGGGCGCGCTTATTGTTTATCGTCTGGGGACCTATATTCCGGTTCCTGGTGTTGACCCGTCTATTCTTGCTGACATTTTCCGTCAGAATGCAGGCGGCGTTCTGGGCATGTTTGACATGTTCGCCGGTGGTGCGTTGGGTCGTATGACGATCTTTGCGCTCAATATTATGCCGTATATCTCGGCCTCGATTATCATTCAGTTGATGACGACCGTTTCGCCAACTCTTGAGACTCTCAAGAAAGAAGGCGAGCAGGGCCGCAAAAAGATTAATCAATATACCCGCTATCTGACAGTTGTGATCGCAACGGTGCAGGCATGGGGCATTGCTGTTGGTCTTGAAAGCATGACCGGTTCAACCGGTGCTGCTGTTCATGATCCGGGCATGTTCTTCCGCTTTACCGCTGTTGTGACCCTTGTTGGTGGCACCATGTTCCTGATGTGGCTTGGTGAACAGATCACCCAGCGCGGCATCGGTAACGGTATTTCGCTGATCATCTTCACCGGTATTGTTGCCGGCCTGCCCAGCGCGATTGCCGGTACTCTGGAACTTGGCCGTACTGGCGCGATTTCAGCCTTTGCGATCATTTCGATCATCGTTCTGGCGGTTGCGGTTATTGCGTTCATCGTCTTTGTTGAACGTGCGCAGCGCCGCGTTCTGATCCAGTATCCCAAACGCCAGGTTGGCATGAAGGTTATGGAAGGTCAGAGCTCGCACCTGCCGCTCAAGATCAACACTGCCGGTGTGATCCCGCCGATCTTTGCAAGCTCGTTGCTCCTCATGCCGCTTTCGGTGGCACAGTTCACCACCGGTGTTGATGCACCTGTGTGGCTGTCGACGGTGACGGCATTGCTTGGTCGCGGACAGCCGCTTTATATCGCGCTGTACATTGGCCTGATCGTATTCTTTGCCTTCTTCTACACGGCGGTTGTTTTCAACCCGGAAGATACGGCAGACAACCTGAAGAAACACGGTGGGTTTATTCCGGGCATCCGTCCGGGTAAAAATACCGCGAATCATCTGGATTTCATTCTGACCCGTTTGACGGTGATCGGTGCAGCTTATCTGGCGTTCGTTTGTATCTTGCCAGAGCTTCTGATCGCAGAATGGTCTGTGCCCTTCTACTTTGGTGGGACTAGCTTGCTGATCGTTGTAACGGTTACGATGGATACCGTTGCACAGGTTCAGTCTCATATGCTGGCTCATCAGTATGAAGGCCTGATCAAGAAATCCAAACTGCGTGGTCGCCGCCGATAAAGAAGCGACCACGGATATCAGGGGGACGGACGAAAATGAACATTATCCTTCTTGGCCCTCCCGGCGCGGGCAAGGGTACTCAGGCAAAGCGTCTTGAAACAGGACGCGGCATGGTTCAGCTCTCAACGGGCGACATGCTTCGTGCAGCGGTAGCAGCCGGCACGGAACTGGGGCAGAAGGCAAAGGAAGTCATGGACGCGGGGAAACTCGTATCCGACGATCTTATGATCGGCCTGATTTCTGAAAGACTTGACCAGGATGATACCAAGAACGGTTTCATCCTGGACGGGTTCCCACGCACAACGGCCCAGGCGGAAGCCTTGGACGATATGCTGGCAACCAAAGGATTGGCACTTGATTATGTGATTGAACTGCGTGTGGATGATGCAGCGTTGGTGGCCCGTGTTGTCGGTCGCTATACCTGTGCCAAATGCGGGCAAGGATACCATGACGAGTTCCAGAAACCGGTTGAAGAAGGTGTCTGCGACGTATGTCAAAGCACCGAATTCAAACGTCGCGCGGATGACACCGCCGAGACGGTCACCTCAAGGCTGGAAGCTTATCACAAGCAAACAGCACCGATCATTCCTTACTATGAAAAGGTCGGTAAGCTGAAAACAGTTGACGGGATGGCTGAAATCGACGAAGTTACGCGCGAGATTGAAGCCATCCTGGGGTAATTTCCCGGGCAGGGCGTTTTTTTGCTGGCGGGTTGGCAGTAATGCTGGCCCGCTTTTGCAGCGCTCTACCCAACCGGATCTGCCGCAGGGTTTGTTAACAGGAAACAGGAGTCTCACACAGTGGCTCGTATTGCTGGCGTGAACATCCCGACTGCTAAACGCGTCGTGATTGCGCTTACCTACATCACCGGCATTGGTCCGGCGAAAGCTAAAGAAATTTGCGCTAAGGTTGGAATCGAAGCAGCAACCCGTGTTCATCAGCTCTCTGATGACCAGGTTCTCAAGGTTCGTGAAGTCATCGACGCTGATTACACCGTCGAGGGCGACCTTCGTCGTGAAACCGCAATGAACATTAAACGTCTGATGGATCTGGGCAGCTATCGCGGCCTGCGTCATCGTCGCGGTCTCCCGGTACGCGGTCAGCGTACCCACACCAACGCTCGCACCCGCAAGGGACCGGCTAAGCCGATCGCAGGCAAGAAGAAGTAAGGTAGGGGACAGAGACAATGGCGAAAGCTCCTCAGCAGACTCGTGTACGTCGTCGCGAGCGCAAGAACATTACGAACGGTATCGCGCACGTAAACGCGACCTTCAACAACACCATGATTACCATCACTGACGTTCAGGGGAATACCATCTCCTGGTCGACCGCTGGTGGTATGGGTTTCCGCGGTTCGCGTAAATCAACACCATATGCTGCACAGATGGCTGCCGAAGATGCAGGTAAAAAAGCTGCAGAACACGGCATGAAAACTCTTGAAGTACAGGTTAAGGGCCCGGGTTCGGGACGTGAATCTGCACTGCGTGCGCTTCAGGCTGTTGGTTTCACGATTACGTCGATCAAAGACGTAACGCCGATTCCGCACAACGGTTGCCGTCCGCGTAAACGTCGTCGCGTCTAATCGCGTCGATCTGCGGACGACCCCGCGTTTGGGCCCGGTGCACCCGGGCCCCTTCGCGTTTCTCATGAGGGCAAAACTTGCTCTCCTTATATTAGGCTCCAGTTGCGAAGGTGGGTCTCGTGATTCAAAAGAACTGGCAGGAACTGATTAAGCCGACCAAGCTTGATGTTACTCCGGGTACAGACGCCAGCCGCGTTGGTACGATCGTGGCGGAACCGCTGGAGCGCGGTTTTGGTCAGACTCTGGGTAACGCGCTGCGTCGCATTCTGCTGTCGTCGCTCCAGGGTTCAGCGGTTACCGCGATCCAGATCGACGGCGTATTGCACGAATTTTCGTCGATCCCGGGTGTCCGTGAAGATGTCACCGACATCATCTTGAACATTAAGACCATGGGCGTGCGCATGCATGCCGAAGGTCCAAAGAAAATGACCCTGAAGGCGACCGGCCCTGGTGCCGTCACCGCAGGTCAGATTCAGACCGGTGCTGACATCGAAATCCTTAACCCGGATCTCGAGCTGTGCCATCTTGATGATGGTGCTACGCTGAACATCGAATTTACCGTTGATAACGGTAAAGGCTATGTCGCAGCAAGCGGTCACAGCTCTTCGGATGCACCGATTGGTCTTATTCCGATCGATGCAATCTTCAGCCCGATCCGTAAAGTGGCCTACAAGGTGGAAAACACCCGTGTCGGTCAGGATACCGATTTTGACAAGCTGTCACTTACCGTTGAAACCAACGGTGCGTTGACCCCGGAAGATTCGGTCGCTTTGGCTGCCCGTATCCTTCAGGACCAGCTGTCGCTGTTCGTCAACTTCGATGAACCGGAAGCGGTTGTCGAAGAGAAGAAAGAAGACGAACTGCCGTTCAACCGTAACCTTCTTCGTAAGGTTGACGAGCTTGAACTTTCGGTCCGCTCGGCAAATTGCCTGAAGAACGACAACATCATCTATATCGGTGATCTTGTTCAGAAGACCGAAGCAGAAATGCTTCGTACGCCGAACTTCGGCCGTAAGTCGCTGAACGAAATCAAAGATGTACTGGCTCAGATGGGCTTGCATCTCGGTATGGAAGTCGGCGGTTGGCCGCCGGAGAATATCGAAGAACTCGCTCGTAAGTTCGAAGATCCGTTTTAATAACGGGTCTTCGGCCTTCGGGTCGTGATCGGAGCATTTATGTTCCAAACCGGGAAAACCAAATTGTTTGGCGTTTCCGGCGGGCTAGTTGCCCACACCGCACGTACATGACCTGGCTTTGATCAGGGTGGCGGCGCGGTTTTACAATCGGTTTCGTGAGCGAAGCCAGGTTATTAAGGAGAGTTACCATGCGTCACGGTATGCACGGCCGTAAACTTAATCGTACGTCGTCCCATCGTAAGGCGATGTTTGCCAACATGGCAGTTTCGCTGCTCACCCACGAGCAGATCAAAACCACTCTTCCGAAGGCCAAAGATCTTCGCCCTTACGTCGAAAAACTGATTACGCTGGGCAAGCGGGGCGACCTGCATGCACGCCGTCAGGCTATTTCGATCCTGCGTGATGACAAAATCGTTGCCAAGCTGTTCGGCGAAATCGCTGAGCGTTACAAAGAGCGTTCGGGTGGTTACACCCGTGTTCTTAAAGCTGGCTTCCGTTACGGTGATGCCGCTCCGGTTGCGGTGATTGAACTTGTTGAACGCAATGCCGATGCAAAGGGTGCAGAAGACCGCGCCCGTGTTGAAGCAGAGAGCGAAGGCGAAGAAGCATCTGCTGAATAAGCACCGCTTCGGCCTTTAAGAAATAAAAACGGGCGGCGCCATACGGTGTCGCCCGTTTTCTTTTGCCCTGTGCAACGGCCAAGGTTGCCTGCGAATTTTGCTTAAATCAGTATTTCGCACCTTTGTTCATATTTCTGCCAAGGTTGCGCGGCAGTTCTGAAAACCCTAATTCTTTAGCCTGCCTGTTCCGATGGTTTAATTTGGGGGCAGGGTGCGTTTATGGACTTCCCGCCAAACGTATTTCCAATCAGATAATCTGACAGCGATAAGAGAGATCGACGTGCAAGCAAGATGGATCCCGACCATTTTCACGATTGCGGTAACCTGCCTGATGGCGGTTTCCGGCCCCACCAGCATCGCGCATGCGCAAAGTGAAGACAGACGACTTCCGTCCAGTGAGACAGAAATCAAGATGTCGCTGTCGCCATTGGTGAAGCAAACCGCCCCGACAGTTGTGAACATCTATACCAAAAAGGTCGTGTCGGAACGCGCGCGTTCGCCGTTCTTCAATGACCCGTTCTTCAAACAGTTCTTTGGCGATCGGTTTGGCGGTGCCTTTGGAGCCCCGCGTCAGCGCGTTGAACGTTCGCTTGGTTCTGGTGTGATTGTCTCGGGGGATGGCACGATTGTCACCAACCATCACGTGATCGACGGGGCCAGTGAAATTCGTGTGGTCTTGCATGATAACCGTGAATTTGATGCCGATCTGGTTGGATCGGACGAACGCACGGACTTGGCCGTTTTGAAATTACGCGGCGTCGAAGCTGAACTGCCATCGATCACATTTGGCGATTCGGATGCGGTAGAGGTCGGTGACCTTGTTCTTGCCATAGGTAACCCGTTTGGGGTCGGGCAAACCGTCACCAGCGGGATTGTATCGGCACTTGCGCGTGCCGGTGTGACCGGACAGGACTACCAGTCATTCATTCAGACCGATGCGGCCATTAACCCGGGGAATTCCGGCGGTGCCTTGATTGATATCGATGGCAAACTGATTGGTGTGAATTCGGCGATCTTTACCAAGTCGGGCGGATCAAACGGCATCGGGTTTGCCGTACCGGTCAATATGGTCAAGGTGGTCATGCGCGGCCTGATCAGTGGTGATTTGCGCCGCCCGTGGTTTGGTGCCGCCGGGCAGGCAGTAACAGCGGATCTGGCGTCTTCATTGGAACTTGACCGCCCGCATGGCGTTCTGATCAGCGAAATTCGCGACGGCAGCCCAGCGGAACGCGGCGGTTTGCATCCCGGTGACGTTGTTGTTGCCGTCAACGGGCTTGCGGTTGATAACCCCAACGAATTGAAATTCCGCATTGCGACCCTGGAGCTGACCGGCGGGGCGGAACTTTCGGTCCTGCGTCAGGGGGCGTCGGTAATGCTGACCTTGCCGCTTGAAGTTGCACCGGAACTGCCTGCGCGCGATGAAAGCATTATTGAGGGCCGCAATCCGTTTAGCGGGGCCAAGATTGCCAATATGAACCCGGCACTGGCCGACGAAATTGGGACCAACACCCTAAGTACTGGTGTGGTGGTGCTTGGTGTGGCGCGTGATAGCCTCGCACGGCGCACGCGGTTACAGCCCGGCGACTATATTGTGGAAATCAATGGCGAAGCAATTGACTCGGTTGCCCGCCTGAAGGAAGTTGTCACAGCAGGTGAACGCAGCAAGGACTGGAAAATCGCCGTCAAACGCGATGGCAAGGTCCTGACAGGCGAGTTTACCCTGTAAGCATTCTTAGGTTTTTAAAGGCCCCCAATGGTTTCCCTGTTTGAAAGTCAGGTGTCGCGCCCCTTGGCCGACAGATTACGCCCGGCGAAACTCGACGAAGTCGTCGGGCAGGGGCATCTGTTTGGCGATGACGGTCCGATCACCCGCATGATCAAGACCGGGCGCGTGCCATCGGTCGTGCTTTGGGGGCCGCCTGGCTGTGGCAAAACAACGTTGGCGCGCCTGATGGCCGATGTTGCCGATATGGCGTTTGAACCGCTATCGGCGATCTTTTCCGGGGTGGCGGACCTTCGCAAAGTGTTTGACCGTGCGCGCGGGCGTCGGTCAACGGGCGGGGCGACCTTGTTGTTCATTGATGAAATCCATCGTTTCAACAAGGCCCAGCAGGACAGTTTCCTGCCGTATGTCGAAGACGGCACCATCACCCTGATCGGGGCGACGACCGAAAATCCGTCGTTCGAGTTGAACGCCGCACTTCTGTCACGGTGTCAGGTGCTGGTATTGAAGCGCCTTGACGATCAGGGGCTTGAAGAACTTCTGGTGCGTGCGGAAAAGGAAATGGGGTTTGAGCTGCCGGTAACACCGGAAGCCCGCGAAACATTGCGTGCCATGGCCGATGGCGATGGCCGTTATTGTTTGAACCTTGCCGAAGAACTGTTTTCCATGCCGCCCAGTGACGAGGACGGTCCGCTTGGCGTTGCCGAACTTGCCCGCACCGTGCAAAAGCGCGTGCCGATATATGATAAGGGCGATGACAGTCATTACAATCTGATCAGTGCGCTGCATAAATCCATTCGCGGTTCAGACCCGGATGCGGCCCTGTACTGGTTCAACCGCATGTTGGCGGGCGGTGAGGACCCTAAGTTCCTTGCGCGTCGTCTGACACGTATGGCGGTTGAGGACATTGGCCTTGCCGATCCACAAGCCCAGCAGTTTTGCATCAGCGCGTGGGAATCTTACGAACGGTTGGGGAGCCCCGAAGGCGAGTTGGCTTTGGCACAGGCGGTCATTTATCTGGCCCTGGCGCCAAAATCAAATGCCGGGTACGCCGCCTATAAAAAGTCGCTCAAGATTGCGCGCGAAACCGGATCACTGATGCCACCGGCCCATATCCTCAACGCGCCGACCAAACTGATGTCTGATATTGGCTATGGCACCGGATATGCCTACGATCATGATCAGAAAGACGGTTTTTCCGGGCAAAACTATTTCCCCGATGGCATGCGCCGTCAGAATTTCTATGAACCGGTTGAACGTGGATTTGAACGCGATCTGAAAAAACGGGTGGAGTATTTTGATCGCTTACGCCAGGAACGACAAAAGGGACGGGGCGAGAATAACTGACGGTTGGTTAGTTATCAAAATGGAAACAATTAAGTGAAAATTCGCAGGATAATCATTCAATCCGAAACCAAGTAGGGTGCTTTCATCAAATTAAGCACGGACTTGGAGATTGAAAATGACAAATATTCTGCACGTGAATGCATCTGTGAACGGTGAGAATTCCAACTCCCGCCAGATCGCATCGAAACTGATCGACCGTATTGTTTCCGCAAATGCATCAACCACAGTCGTTGAACGCAATCTAAGCGGCACCGGTTCGATCCCGGCCCTGACCGGCGAAATCGTTGGGGCGTTTTACACCCCGGAAGATTCCCGTTCTGCCGAACAGAAACAGGTTATCGCAACCTCTGACGAACTGGTTGCTGAAGTTAAGGCTGCCGACGTTCTGGTCATTGGTGCGCCGATGTATAACTTCGCCGTTCCCTCAACGCTCAAAGCATGGGTCGACATGATTGCCCGCGTTGGTGTGACGTTCCAGTACACTGAAAACGGTCCGGTTGGTCTGCTTGAAGGTAAAAAAGCTTACGTGGTTGTTGCCACGGGGGGCGTTCCGGTCAACAGCCCGGCTGACTTTGCAACGCCTTACATGAAGCAGGTCCTTGGCTTTATCGGCATTACCGAAGTTGAAATCATTGATGCTTCTGGCTTTGCGGTGAACGCAGAAGAAGCCATGCAGCGTGCGATTGCCAATGTCGAAGCTGCTTCGCTTCCGGTTGCGGCCTAACCAAACCAATTAAAGATCGACCTGTTGCAGTGCTGATCTGATGTGAAATGGGGCATCGTTAACATCTCCCCCCTCCCTCAACGCACGTTAACGATGACCTGTTTTAAAAAAATGCCCGACTGTTTTACAGTTGGGCATTTTGCTTTTGTGGGGTTTCGCGCTACGTTTCCTGAGGTTGGCGGGTAACATGCCAAGTGTCATTTCAATCAGGTGCGCAGCGGGTGAGACGTTTGACAGCAATCATGATCTGGGGACTTCTGGTTTTGGCCGGGATATTTGCCGTTGTACGGTTTTCCGGATTGCTTGGCATGATGCTGACGCCCGGGGAGCCGCCGCAGTTTGTCTTTGATCCCAATTCGGAATTACCAGATACGCCAAACTATTTTCTATCCTGCCCGGATGGTCTGGCCCCGCGGGGTGGTCGACAGATGACAAGCCCGCAGTTTGATGCGTCCGTCGAGAAGTTGGCGAGGGCCTTTATCGCAACCGCACCAGATCACGGCATGAAGCTGACCGACGGTAGTGTTGGGGCGCACAGTTTGCAGTTTCTGGCCCGCAGCAGGGTCTTTCAGTTTCCTGATTGGGTCGAGTTAAAACTGATGTCAGTCCCGGATCAGGCCGGAGCGACATTCTGCCTGTTTGCCAAATCGGTCTATGGCCGGGATGATTTTCAGCAAAATGAAAAACGCACGCGTGCATGGCTGCGGGACGTGCGGCGAAACCTTACATCTCCCTGATGCAAGCAACCGCCTGTCATTTGGTATGATCAAGCGTTTGCTTTTGTGTCACCGCGAGACGTCAGATCATTTTTCCATATCAAGCGATTTCCCAAGGAGCGCTGAGACAAACTGAGTTGTAGGCACCGGCAACAGATCAACAGGGTGATCACCGCCAAAGGACGCCCACTTGCTGCTCGCACTGAGCGTTGAGCTTGCTAACATCGTTTTGGTGTTTACGTTAAAAGCCTGATAATGAATAGTGATGCGATCAGGGCGACCAGACCATTCGGTTGCGCGGTCTTCCCAATGTAAGATTTGCGGATCAATCAGGTAATCAATGTTTTGAGATAATGCCTCTTCAAAGGCCTCGTCACGGGTTTGTATTTCGGTAGCATCAACAACTACGTTGCTATAAGGGACAAGTTGTTTGTGGACTTCCAACAGTAACATTTGACCTGAGCCAGCATAATCGATGTCCCCAAAAATACCGTCTTTGGGTTGCATGATATAAAAACTACTATCTGATGCGACGGCTTGGACAAGTTGGTGGTTGTCCGTGCGATATTTGCTGGAGCATGCGCCAAGTGTGAAGGATGCAGCAATTACACACAGAACGCTGATTTTGCGAAAATCCATAAAATCCTCTATTTTGAGATGAATAAGTAAAATCATAATATGCAAAAGTTTAATGTTGGGCAAGGTTCTGAAATTCAACCATTTTTACAGTGTTTGTTATCGCCTTGGGCCCATGACGTTTTCACACGTGACTTTTGATCTTTGAGGGAATAGGTTCCGCGCCATGCAATTTTCACCGTTGTTTATCGCTTCGATTGCCTTGGGCGGGGCCATTGGTGCTGTCGCACGTCACAGTGTGTCGGTTATGATGGGCTCGATCATGGGCGGCGGCTTTCCCTGGGGAACCTTGACGGTTAACATCGTTGGCTCGTTCCTGATGGGGGCACTGCTTGAGATTTCTGCGCTTAAGCTATCGCTTTCGCCGGAAATACGTGCGCTGCTTGTCACCGGGTTCTTAGGGGCATTTACAACCTTTTCGACTTTTTCGCTGGATGTTGCGACCCTATATGAACGGGGCAATCTGGGGCTGACGGCCCTATACATTATTGTCTCTGTTGTGGTTGGCATTTCCGCATTGTTTGGCGCAATCGCGCTGGTAAGGGGTATTCTGCAATGAGTGGTGTCACTCTGCGCAAGGTCAAGGCTGAGGACGCCGACGTTCGGCTTGATCGCTGGTTTAAGCGCAACTGTCCTGAATTTACATTCGGTCAGGTCCAAAAGTTTCTGCGCGGCGGTCAAATCCGTGTCGATGGCAAACGTGCCAAGGCCAACCAGCGTGTTGAGCCGGGTCAGGAAATTCGTGTGCCGCCGGTTCCCGTGATGTCGGGCGGCGGTTCGGAGCCATGGACCAAAGACGGCGACTATAGTGCGTCCGAAGGTCCGCAGCGCAAACACGACGGCCCGGCAAAATCCAATGCCAGCGAAGCCGAACTTCAGGCTTTGCGCGATTCCGTCATTTTCTATGACGAAGTTGTTCTGGCCATCAATAAACCCGCCGGTCTGGCCGTGCAGGGCGGGACCAATACGTCCATTCACGTTGATGGCATGCTGGATGCGCTAAAACTCGACAGCAAGGAACGCCCGAAACTGGTTCACCGGCTCGATAAGGATACCAGTGGTGTCCTTCTGCTTGCGCGGTCATCGTCGGCGGCCCATGCCCTGACCAAGGCGTTCAAGGATAAGTCCACCCGGAAACTGTATTGGGCAATTGTCACCGGCGCCCCGGTTGAGCGCGAAGGCCTGATTGACGCACCACTGGCAAAGCTTGCCGGTAAGGGCGGCGAAAAAATGGTCATCGACGAGAAGCAGGGTAAATCGGCACAGACGGTCTATCGTCAGCTGCACCGCGCCGGACGCCGTGCGGCCTGGTTGGCGCTGTCGCCTTTGACCGGACGTACGCACCAGTTGCGCGCCCATTGTGAGGCCATGGAATGCCCTATCTTGGGCGATGGTAAATACGGTGGGGCGAAGGCCTTCATTGATGGCATGTCAAATCAGATGCATCTGCATGCGCGCGCGATTGACTTTCCCCATCCGGTGACAGGCCACCGGGTTGTGATCGAAGCACCGGTGTCAGAACATTTTGCCACAAGCCTTAAGGCGCTTAACTTCGATCCGAAAACACCGACGAAATTCTTGACCCCGGAAATCCACCGGGAAAAGGAAGAAAAGCCAAAACCCAAGGCAAAGCCGTCGCGGTTGCGTAAAAGATAAGTCAGAAGATTTTTGCGTAAAATGCGAAAAGCCGACGCACTGCGTCGGCTTTTTCGTCCCTGTCAGAGGTCAATACCAAAAGGCGTTGTAATGACATTGGTCGTCTTGGTTAATGGTGCCTCGCAGATTTACCGAAACGCCCGACAAAGGCGTCATGAACGCGACGAAGGTGCCGTGCATGCACGGTGTTTCCAGTGCGTTCACAAATAACGGCCTGGCTTTTGATCATGACCGCGATGCGTTTGCGGCGACGTGGTGTGTGCACCATGCTTTCGCCTTCCTCAAGGGCGGTTAGAATTGGGATATGCTCACATTCGGCTATGGCGAGTATTTCCTCCTCTCGAAGGTCACTGAAATCTATGCAGTCCCTAAGCGTGAGCATCTTCTGTCTCCGCTGTTATCAGATACTGTCGATAGCCAGAAAAACAGTATACCGCGCGTTAAAGGCGTTCGAAAGCGACCTGAATTTCACCATTGGTTTCCAATGCTTCCCGCAGAGCAAAAAATGCATCTGATTTGCATCTCTACGGGACTCGATCTTTGGGGCGGTATCGGCTAGGGTCTGAACCCAATTGAATGCTTGAAATGGTCGCGAGGAATTTGTGCGGATATCAGGAGCATTACCGCAGCAAGGCTCGCTGCCTTGCAAGGTGATGCGACGCAGTAGCCCGTGCAAATTCCTCCGATCCGAAGGACATCAGGACACTCTGCGACCTGCTGCGTCAATCCCCTTGCTCGGGGCTATACCCCGCGCGGCGGAGATTTCCTTGCATGTCTTGCTTGTTCTGATGCCATTTTAAACATTCAATTGGGTTCAGACCCTAATCTGCGGCCATATAAAATGATGATGGATGATGCTACATGGCGAATGACCCGCTTAGACTTGTTGTATTTGATTGTGATGGAACTCTGGTCGATAGCCAGCATGCGATTGCGCACTGCATGGACCATGCCTTTGCCCAGCATGGGCTTGATTGCCCGGGACTGGAAAATACCCGCACCATCATTGGTCTAAGCCTGCCAGAAGCCATTGCCAAACTTGCCGCGCCGCGCCGCGTTACCGACGAGGTGATTGATGCGGTGACGGCGGCCTACAAGGATGCGTTCTTTACCCTGCGTCAGACACCTGATTTCCACGAGCCGCTGTTCCCTGGCGTGCGCGAGGTCCTGACCGAACTGGACCGCCGCCAATGGTTGTTGGGTGTTGCCACCGGCAAGGCCCGGCGCGGTCTTGATGCGGTCTTGGCGCGCAATGAACTTGATGGCCGGTTTGTTACCTTGCAAACCTGCGACAATCATCCGTCCAAGCCCCATCCATCAATGTTGATGGCTGCCCTTGATGAAGCCGGGGCTGATGCGCCCAATGCGGTGATTGTCGGTGATACCAGCTATGATATCGAAATGGGCCGTGCGGCAGGCATGATCGCCATTGGCGTTGCGTGGGGCTATCATGATATTGAAACCCTGACGGCGTCGGGCGCACATGCGGTTATCCGCCATTTTGATGAACTGCCGTCCGTGCTGGATCGTATTTGGGAAATTGATTGTGACGCCGCTTAAAAACCCGGAACTCGGACCGATTAACTTTGAACTGACCGTGGCCGTTGATCCCGACCACGCGTTTGAGGCCTTCACTGCCCAATTTGGGCAGTGGTGGCCTACCGATAGCCATTCGATTTCCAAAAAAGACTGCATTGCGGTTGATATGCATCCCGGTCTTGGCGGTGCGATTGTCGAACGTGCGCGTGGACGTGAAAACATTTCATGGGGGCATGTCGAAATCTGGCAGCCGGGCGAACATCTTGCCTTTACCTGGCATCCGGGCTGGAATGCCGGGGATTATACCCGTGTCGCGGTATCCTTTGACATGAATGATTTTGGTCGCTGTGTGATCCGGTTGGAGCACAAGGACTGGCATAACGTTGGCGATATCGCACCGGCCCTGCGCAAGGGATATGTTGCGGGCTGGGAATATGCCTTTGGCGAGTGCTTTGCCAAGTATCTGCGGGAAAAACGCGGCTAAAACAGACCTATGCGCCAGATACGTAAAAGGGCACCTCTTTTTTAAAGGTACCCTTTGTCATGTCGGGTGCAAATTTTAAACAAGCCGATCTTCGATCATTTCGCGGCGCAGTTTAACCGGATCACTAAACCAATGGGTCATAAAGCCCATTTCGCGCGCTTGCTGGATGTTCTTTTCGCTGTCATCAATAAACAGGGTTTCGCGCGGGTTGAGTTTGAACCGCGCGCATGTCAGCTCAAAAATGCGCGGATCAGGTTTGGCGAGCTTTTCCTCGCCAGACACCAAAATACCTTCGAAGTGATTGAGAAACTCAAACCGTTCGACCGCGAATGGCCAGGTTTCTGCCGACCAGTTGGTCAGGGCAAACAGGCGCACATTGCCGCGTGATTTCAAATCTTCGAGGATGTGGACCGTGCGGTCAATCTGGCCCTTAAGCATTTCCGGCCAGCGGTCCCACCATGCGGCAATCTGATCGGCATGATCGGGATGGCGATGCTGCAAATCTGGGATGGACTTGGCAAAGCTAAGCGCCCCCTTGTCATGCAGGAAGTTCCAGTGCGGATGGCAGATCTCGCTTAGGAAATGTTCCATGTCTGCCGGATCGTCAAAGATCGTGCGATATAAATGACGCGGGTCCCAATCAACAAGAACGCCGCCAAGATCAAACAGTACGGTTTCAATTTCGCGCATGGATACTCCTTTGCGGGGGACTCGATGGTCTGAGGTTAAATCAGGTGGCGGGGCGAACCGCAAGCGGCAGTTTGTTGAAAATGTTGCATTGATCGAAGGTACCCGACTGTCCGTATCAAAACAGGTCAACACATTACGGCGGCGATGACGGGAGTGTGATTTGCCTATGCCCCCGATCATCGCGAATGATTGCACCGTAAGAAACTGTCATCAAAGGAGGCTTGAATATGTGTACGCTTGATGGATGTGGCTCACACGAGCATCTTGGACCGCCACCCAAGGCAACAGATGAACAGCGTCGATTGTTTTTAAAAGGGGCGGTTGCGCTACCGCTTGCAATTGTTTTGGCCGACCCTGTTCTGGCCCACGCGCAAGGGGCCATGCTTGATAAAGTCACCATCACCACACCCGAAGGCGCAAAAATGGTGGCCGAAATCGCCATGCCAGCGACCTTGCCGGCACCGACCATTATTCTGATCCATGAATGGTGGGGGCTTAATGATCATATTCGTGCCGTGGCGGCCGAATATGCCAAGCAGGGCTATATCGCGCTTGCGGTTGATTTATATGGTGAACCACCTGCAACCACACCCGATGGCGCACGTGCCTTGATGTCGGGGATGGACCCGGTTGCTGCTACCCGCAAATTGCAGTCCTCGGTCGAGTTTTTGAAAAACCACAAGGACTCAACGGGCAAAGTTGGTTCGGTTGGCTGGTGCTTTGGTGGTGGCTGGTCGCTTAATACCGCCCTTGCCACCGATGTTGATGCGGCTGTGATCTATTACGGCAATGTCAACAAAACCCCCGAACAGGTTGCGACCTTGAACGCACCGCTGATGGGCCATTTCGGAAAGCTTGATAAATCGATCAACAAGGAAATGGTCGAGGGGTTTGAGCAGTCGCTCGAAACGGCGGGTAAATCGCTGTATAAATTCTATTGGTATGATGCTGACCATGCCTTTGCCAATCCGACGGGCGGGCGCTATGACGCCGAGGATGCCATGCTGGCATGGACGCGCACACAGGCGTTCTTTGATTATCATCTGGGCTAGAGCGTTTCACACCTTATCAGAATCGATAGGGGATTCCCAAAGTAGCTGATTTGTGATTCAAGATGGATGCTGGATGAGGAGGCCAGCATCCATGACCCGACCTTATTCGAATGATCTTCGAGA